>JACCDZ010914353.1_pt1 | contig 53926 bp, 49 predicted proteins | sample 7449551 | NCBI WGS metagenome assembly JACCDZ01 (sample SAMN15323452, study PRJNA562643) | freshwater metagenome | isolation source: river surface water | place: USA:Blue River Watershed | collected 2017-08-18 | reverse complement strand
GTCACTTTTTATAAAATATGATATAGGCTTCTCATTTCCAATAGCTTAGGATTTTTATCCTTTATATCTTAAGATTATTTTCTACAAGCAATTGGCTCTCTACTTATTTTTTGACCAAAATCGCTGAGATTGAATAAGCTATACTGGAAATTCTATTACCTTGTTGCAATTTCCACTCTTTATGGAAAATTATTATGAGCACAACAGCTGATCACTTACCTCTTTTAATACACCTCTTAAAAGCAAACACGCATATAAATTTAGAAAATGTAAAAATCATCGCGTGTCAGCATTTGATGGAATCTACATTAAAGATGTTTCTTTTCCTGAAGGATTTTGGGTTGTCTTTACATAACGTTTTTCTTCTAGGAAAATGTTATTCGACAAATCGGGAAATTATGCTAGAAAGTTTGGAAAAAGGGATTCATGTCTCCTCGGATAGTCTATGCTTTGATAGCCATAGTGACTTTGATAGCAGCTACAAAACTGTTGTAAGTCGATTTTTCAATGATAGTTTTCTTCCGGAAGATCTAAATAATTATAAAAAAGTCATCTTTTTAGATGATGGAGGTTATTTGATTCAATTGGCAAATTCTAAAATAAAAGACTCGAATAATGTTTTTGGCATCGAGCAAACTTCATCGGGATATTTGCTTTTAAAAAATGAAAATCTCCATTTCCCTCTTTTAAATGTTGCTAGATCTCCCGTAAAGCTAATTCATGAATCTCCAATGATCGTTTTTTCTGCATTTAATGAAATGATAAGAAGATTACAAAACATAAATATTCCTATTAAAAAAGTTCTTGTGATAGGAGCTGGAGCAATAGGTATACCAATGTATCATAGGTTAAAAGAAGATTTTTTTGTTGATCAATTTGATATAAAAAACCATATTTCAACTAATATAGATTTTATATCATCTTTAAAAAAATACGATGCGCTTGTTGGTTGTACTGGTGTTACTTCTATTCCGGGAAAACTGCATTCTCAACTGAACAAAAATTGCGTACTTGTAAGTGTTTCATCTTCGGATCGAGAATTTGATGCAGTTCATCTAAGGAGAAAAAGTTTACCTATTTCAGATTGTCACCAAGACATGAGTATAGATGGGATAACTTTATTAAATGCAGGTTTTCCGATCAATTTTTTTGGGTCTAGAAACAATATTTCGTTGGATTCTATACAATTGACATTAGCTCTGCTCACTAGTGCAATTTTCCAAGGTTGTGGAAATGATTTTCTACCAAATGAAATTATTCCCCTAGATCCTGAAATAGAAAGAGAAATTACCGCTAAATTTTTAGAACTCTCTAATGGAACAGCCTAAATCCATCGAGTTACTAAAAGTATTGACATGATCGAACCATGTAGATATGGTTTTCTTGACTAGAATATAAGGCCTTGAATGGATAAGTTATTTGAGCAAGCTCTAGTTCATAAAGATGTTGCTTTTATTATTGAAAAATACAATCTTAAACCCCATATCGAGGGAGGGTATTATTATGAAGATTTTAAATCGGAAATAATTGTACCCATAGAAACTGCTAATGATAAAAAGAACAGAACTCTGTTAACTACTTGTTACTACCTATTAACAAATCGTGATCGATCTATATTCCACAAATTAAAATCTGATGAATTGTGGCATTTTTATTGTGGGGGTCCAGTCGATCTATTTACTATTGATCAAAAAGGGAATCTATCCGTTACGGTATTAGGTCCAGATATGCACAAAGGTCATGTGTTTAAACATTTGATTCGACCTGATACATGGTTTGGAGCTCTCCCTCAAAAGGAAACACCTTACGCATTTTTTGGATGTTCAGTATTTCCAGGGTTCGAGTTTTGTGATTGGCAACCAGGAGATCGCGTTTTTCTTAAAAACCTATGTCCAAGTTTGTCAGATGTTATAGACCTTCTTACATGAATATTTTATGAAAAATATGCAAAAACAGATCATACTAATTACAGGATGTTCCAGAGGGTTGGGATTTGCTACGGTTATAAAGCTCATTAATGCTGGATATATAGTTTATGCAGGAATGCGTAATTTAGACTCTTCAACTGAGTTGCAAAAAGCATGTTCTTTCTCTACCGATTTACATATAAAAAAGATCGATTTAGCAGACCCTACCAGTATTAATAGCTTTGCTAAAACTGTTCTAGCCGAACAAGATAGAATTGATGGAATTATTCATAATGCAGCATCAGTTCTTTTAGGAGCTGTAGATTCAGCAACACCTGAGGAAGTTGAATACATATTCCGTGTAAACGTTTTCGGAATTCTTAGACTTTCTCAGATCTTAATTCCTATAATGCGAAAACAGAATAGCGGAAGAATTATAACAATAGGGAGTATATCTGGAATAGAAAGCAGTGCATTTTTGGGAGTCTATGCAGCAACAAAGTTTGCATTAGAAGCAATTGTAAGTAGTTGGGCAACTAGCCTTTATAAATGGAACATCAAAGTATCCATTATTGAACCTGGTGCAATGAATACCAATTTGCCGAATACAGTGCTTATTGGTAGTCATTATGATCTCTCCTTTGAAGACCCCTATAAAAAACTACATAATCAATCTAAAGCTTTTTTAAAAGAATGTCTAGAACAGGGCAAACACCCAAGCGAAGTTGCTGATACTATTATAAATATCTTAAAAGATCCCAATCCTAATCTGCGTTATCAAACTTGTAACTTTTCAGAAATGTTAGTAAATAAGCATTTAAAGGACCCAACTGGAAATAATTGGGTGAAAGAGCACCGTGAATTTGTCGATCCTTGGTTGTAAAAATTATTGAATTTCTATGGAAAGCCCACTTCAAAACAGTTATTAAATACTTGTTTATACTTACCACACACACAGTGGTAGTGTTACTACTAGTCGTGGTATATCTAAAATGGGAAAATTAGCTAAGCCGAAATAAATATTCGAATGAAGAAAACAGTTTTAAGTCGCTCATCGAGCCCCAACAAAGGCCATTCCTTCCCTTTTTAAGAACGATAGGCTATAGTCACAAACATGCGATGTACCACCTACTGTACTGCTGCTGCGTACGATATGCCCCGCCTCTTTCAGTCTCTGCAAAGGTTCGGTTCTGCTCAACTTTTCCGCGACTGCATTCACTTGCTTTTGAAGGAAGAGAAAAAACCTAAGGGCGATATTTTTTATTTTTCCTATGGCTGTGTCGTTTTGTGGGGTTTTAGCGAAGAAGAAGAACATGCCATTTTAGGATCGCTAAAAGAATTCGAAAAAGAGCCGATGTCCAAACCTGAAATGGATGAGTTCACCTACGTTTACGATGAAAACATGCGAATCGAAGAAGATGAAATCTCACTCCCAACAAAAAATGTTTTAACAAAGCTGGCGATTTCTTACGGTGTCGCTCAATCAGTCAAACTGACAACTTTTGAAGAGACGATTCAAAAAACCATCGATAATACCAAATATCTTCCTGAAGATTTAGCGACAAAAGGAAAAATCCGGATGTCGAGAAAAGAAATCTCCAGAAAAATGGGAGAGCTTTTCATCGAAAGAAACTTCGTCAATCTTCATTCAGAGATTTTAGATACGCCTGAATTTTTCTGGAACTATCCCGAACTTGAGCCTTATTACCGTCGAACCACTCATTATCTCGATACCAATAAACGGGCCGAAGTTCTCAATAAACGTCTGGGTGTTGTCCATGAACTTTTCGAAATTTTGAGCAATGAGCTTAATCATCAGCACTCGTCTAGGCTCGAGTGGATCATCATCATTTTGATCTCCATTGAGATTTGCATCGTGGTCTTCAAAGAAATCTTTCACGTCATATGAAAATCATTCTGATCGGACTTATTCGCCTTTATCAATGGACAATTGCTCCAGTTATTGGACAAACTTGCAGATTTTATCCGTCTTGCTCCCACTATGGCTTAGAGGCTATCCAAAAACATGGTGCTATTAAAGGATCTTGGCTGACTATTAGGCGGATCTGCCGCTGCCATCCCTGGAATCCGGGTGGGGTGGATCCTGTTCCTTAACAGGAATAATAAGAGTTTTTCCTTCTCTCAGTTTATCTGTTTCTAACCCATTGGCTTTTCGGAGCGCTTCAACAGAAACTTTGTATTTGCGCGCAATCTTCCAGAGATTTTCCCCATGTGCAATCGTGTGCTTGACTTCTTCTTTTTTTGGGGGTAAAGCTTTAACAACAGGTAGAGCTACGGTCTGCTCATGTGTTTGAACAGGAAGTGGAATGCCGGCAAAGACCTTCAGTGTCACATTGTGATCATAAGGCTCCGGCAGCTGCATTCCTTCAAACTGATAAAGAAGATCGGCTGCTCTTTTCCAAACCGTATCAGAACGCGCGCTAGTAATTAGCTCTTTCAATAACTCTTTTAAAGCAGCAGAAGGCTCTTTGAATAGATCAAGAAAGATGATTAAATCGCGGTCATCTAATCTTTTGAGAATGAATTCACGATCCGATTGGAGCAGAATTTTTGCAGCTAAAAGCGAGCGGCATTTGACATAGCTAAAAAGAAGTTTTTTCAGCCGATCGGGGGTCAGATCCATTCCTTCTTTTTGCTGAGTTGCAAATTGATGGAGCGTTTTCCAATCTCCTTGAGCAATCATCTCAATGATAAATTCTTTGGGCAAAAGAATGCCTGTTCTTTGACAAAGTGTCGCTATCGAATTAAATTCAGGCGTTAAATAAAACGCTTCTAAAAGCGCGGGATCTCGAGGCTGAGCTGCGTGTTGAATCTCATAGAAAAGCCCAAGTGCTGTAAAGGGAAATTTTTCAGTTTGAATAAACCGGCGGATCGCCCCAAATTGATCTTCGGAAAGACCCGGATACAAAATTAAATTAATCTCTTCAGGCCCCTCTTTGCGTGTAAGAGCAATCCCCCGTTTTTGTATAAAAGATCCTTGAAGCGCACGCTCAATATCTAATCCATGAAAAGCAACTAAGCTGGCCAGTGCTAAATCTCTCTTTTTATACCCTTCTTCGACTAAATCATCATTGCCCAGCTGCTCTATAAGCTCTGCCCAGGAGAGAGTCGAAAACTGCCATAAAATTTCTTGATTGGTCGCCTGCACAGTAGATGCAGCTACTGCCGGCTTTAAATCAAAAGAAATTGTTTCGGGCCGGTTTTGTATTACCCAGTAAATAAGAGAAGACAAAAGGCCAATGTTTAATGCCCCGCTCCAGATCAAGAGCTGCGTAAGAAAACGACTTTTTTTCTCCCACTGAGGTTGCAACGACGTGTCCAATCTGTTATCCTTAATCTTAACTTATAACGGGAAGGAATGTTAAATGAAAGTCCCTTTGTCATGGATAAAACAATTTTTGCCTCTCACGCAAACAGCCAGCGAGATCGCACTCCATCTTACAAATCTTGGTATTGAAGTCGAAGATATCAAAGGCGATCAAGCAACTTTTTCTGGCGTTGTCGTTGGGAAAGTTCTCTTTGCAGAAAAACATCCCAATGCCGATCGTCTTCGCGTAGCTAAAGTGACGGATGGCATACAAGAATATCAAGTTGTATGCGGAGCGCCTAATTGCAGAGAAGGAATTATTGTCGCCTTTGCTAAGGAAAATGCAGAACTGACAGATGCAGATGGCAAGAAATGGAAAATTAAAAAAAGTAAAATACGGGATGTCGAATCGTTTGGAATGCTTTGTTCTGCAAACGAACTAAAACTATCCGAAGAAAGCGAAGGAATTATTGAACTACCTTTAGAAACGCCTTTAGGAATTGATCTTGCATCTTTTATCTTAGATCCCATTTTTGACCTTTCCTTCACACCTAACTTAGGGCACTGTCAAAGTATACTGGGACTTGCTAGAGAACTTTCAGCTTCTTTTAATCTAGATGTTCAACTACCACAAGCTAAAACCGACCTCAAAGGTCATGACAAGATGAGTGTGGAGATTGAGCGCCCCGAGCTTTGTCCTCGCTTTACTTGCCAAATCATTAAAGATATAAAAATTGGTCCTTCCCCTCTTTGGATGCAAAATCGCCTTACTCAATGCGGCCTGCGCCCCATTAATAATGTCGTTGACGTCTCCAACTATGTTATGCTCGAACTGGGACATCCTCTCCATATTTTTGATCTAGATCTAATCACAGGATCAAAAATGGTTATCAAGCAAGCAGAAAGTCCTTTTACATTTGAGACACTTGATCATCAAAAAAGAGAGATTCCAGCAGGAACTCTCTTAGTTTGCGATGAGGAAAAGCCGCTGGCGCTTGCAGGAATCATGGGAGGCCTTGAATCTGCAGCTACCGATCAAACAAAAAACATCCTCATCGAAGCTGCTATCTTTGCACCTAGCTCTATTCGTAAATCCAGCAGGCTGCTCGGACTTAAAACCGATGCCTCTTCCCGCTTTGATCGAGGCGTTGATGAAAAAGCTCCTCTTAAGGCCCTTGCAAGAGCGACCCAGCTCATCCATGAGATTTGTGGAGGAGCTGTCCATACTCCTGTTGACCACTATCCAAATCCTGCAAAACAAAAAAACATATTCTTAAGACCTGCCCGCGTGCAAGAGTTATTAGGATTCCCCTTAAGCACAGGTGAGATGATAAGCCTTCTCAAACGGCTTGACATGAGTGCAACGCAAGAAAAAGAAAACTTGCACGTCTCAATCCCTTCCTATCGAAATGATATTAATATTGAAGTTGATCTCATCGAAGAAATTGCTCGCCTATATGGATACAACCATATCCCAAAGGTAAAACCTGTTTATTCAGCCGGCAGCCTTTCTGATTCTCCTCTTTTTACACTAGAAGAAGAAGCGCGCACGCTTCTACTACGCGAAGGCTTGCAAGAATGCATCACGTGCGATCTCATCAGTCCTGCAGAAAATGAACTCACTAAAGAAAAAGAGATCTCAGATAGCTCCACACTCCGCGTTCTCCATCCCCGCTCTTTAGATCAATCGGTGCTCCGGACATCACTCCTGCCTGGACTGATCAAAGTTGCACAACATAATTTTAATTTTGGACAAACAGATCTTGCTCTCTTTGAGATTGGAAAGATCCACTATAAAGAAGGACAAGAAATAGCTGAACCCAGCTGCATTGCGATTCTCCTTTCAGGACTTTCAAGGCATCCTCATTTTGATCGCAAACCCAGCTCTTTTGACTTTTTTGATCTAAAAGGAATGATTGAAAATTTTGTCCACCATATTCATCTCAAAAATGTTCAATTTGCTCCATCCAACCTCCATACTCTTCATCCTTGGAGACAGGCGCAAATCAAGATCGAAGGCACCACCATCGGCGTTTTTGGAGAGCTCCATCCTCAGCTGATTTTGAACTCTCATTTATCAGGCAGGATTCTTTTTGCCGAACTGAACTTGAACGATATCTTAGAACTGAAGAAAGAAGCTCTGAAATTCCATCCTTTAGCTGAGTATCCTTCTTCAACAAGAGATTGGACCTTGACGCTCTCTACACATTTGCCTTATGCAACAATTGCTGAACTTATCCAATCTTCAAAGTCACGACATTTAGAATCTTTTGAAATGATCGACTCATATACAAGCAAAGAGCTGGGTCCCGATCGAAAAAATGTCACTTTCCGTTTTGTCTATCGTGATCGGCATCAAACAATTGCGTACGAAACTGTGGAAGATGAGCACCGTCAACTAACACATTCAGTAGCGGAAAAGGTAGCCAATCTAATATGATGAGGTTCATTGAATCTAAAGGAAGGTTTTTCATGCGACAATTTCTTATTCCACTAGTTGGATGCCTCACATTCTTTCTGGCAAGCTGCCACAAAAACAACCAAGAGAGCAATGTTGTGTCAGAAAGATATATCCACAAATATGGATATGCCGTCTCGAAAAATGAGTTTGAAGAACGCAAATATCCAGGTCAAGTCATCACCAACTTAAAGACTGGCGTCACCATTACTGCAACCTATGAAAATGGCCACCTCCATGGTCCTACAACACATACATTTCCCCATAGCCAAACAGTCGAGGCCTATTACCTCTATAATCAAGGCAATCTCGTCAAACAAACCCTTTATGATGTACATGGAATGCCGCTGCGTGAAGAAGTCCAGCTATCTCCTACTCGCTTTGCAGCGACAAAATGGTATAGTGATGGAATTCCCATGCTGACAGAAGAGTATGCCAACTCAGAACTTGTTGAGGGACAGTATTTCTCACGCCAAAATGACGTTGAATCCCGTGTAGAAAGAGGCCGTGGAACACGCATCATCCGAGATATCCAAGGCATTCTCCAAGCAAGAGAAGAAATCCAAGAAGGCTTCGTTATTAAAAGAGACACCTTCTATGCTAGCGGCGCCCCTGAAAGCACAGCCTACTTCATCCATGGAGTTCTTCATGGAGAAAAGAAAAGCTTTGCTGAAACAGGCGATCCTCTTGCCATTAAAGAATATGTGCATGGAAAGCTCCATGGAAAAGCAACCTTCTTTAAAAATGGCGCACGTGCTGTTGAAGTTCATTACCTCGACGGACAGAAAAACGGCCTTGAAATCCATTATCTTGACGGAGAAACCATCTCTCAAGAAATTCTCTGGGAAAATGACCATAAACATGGACCCTCTAAGTACTATGTCGATGGCGTAGCACAGGTTGAATATTTCTATGATGGGGAAAAAGTCTCCGAGCATAAGTGGAAAGAGCTTAGCCATCTCGACCAAATGATTGGTCAGATTAATGCACCTTCTTCATGGAAAAACTAACCATAATTGCCTCCCACCCTAAAGTGGGAGTCAAAGTTCACACCAAAGCGGGAGATACACTAGAACGTATCTCCCTTTTTCTTGCTCCAAAATTTGTCCTAGATTGCCCTTCAAAAAAACTTCAGGAAGAGCTGATTCCTTGGCTCACCAACTACTCTCAAGGAAAATGGTCCCCTTTCCCCCTCCCTCCTTATCATAAGACCCCCTTTACCCAAAAAGCCGCCCGGCACCTCCAATCTATCCTTCCAGGGCAAGTCATTTCATATAAAGAACTTGCCCATGCCATCGGCCATCGGGGAGCCGCCAGAGCCATCGGCAGCTTCTGCAGCGGAAATTTATTCCCCCTTTTAATGCCCTGCCATAGGGTCATTCCATCCTCTGGAAGCATCGGTTCTTTCACCCCCGACCCTCGTATTAAAGAGCAGCTCCTTCAATTTGAAGGAATTACCAATCTCTAACAACTCTGGCACGCCCCTTGCATCTATATCCTGTAGAAATATAGGAGAATTATGGAAAAAGAACAGATGCAAAAAAGGATCTCAGAGCTGGAAACTCTTAATGACCAGCTTGTTGCAGAACTTAACTACCTAGACCGCCTTTTAAAAGAGGTGGGCTTTGAAAATGGCCTCCTGACGCTTAAAATGGCAGCCCAAGAACTTCTCGACGAAGAACAGCCTCCTGGCGAAAAAGCTGAATAAAAAATTCACCTACATGCTATAAATTTTAGCATGTTAGAACGATTTAATTCTTTTTACCCAAGCACCCTTGCGTCTATGGTTCACAAGGGCTGGCAGAAAATCCCGACCGACAAAGTCTCTGATTTTTTTCAAAAAACAGTTCCCACCTTTACTCAATCTGCATGGGATCGACGACCATCCTTTCCTACCATAAAAAAAATCGCCCTTATTCCTATTGGCCTATTTGCCCTCTATAAAACTATCAAATGGATCCAGCCGATTTTTTATGGCAAAGGGCCAAACCAACCCCCTAAAAAAGACCAGCGTATTCCACTTGAAGAGACAGATAAGAGTGATGATGACTCACAAGACAGCCAAGAAGGTGATAAAGTTGTGTCAGCAAAACAACACCCTGGAAATGGCGCAAATGGGAATCAGGACCAGAATTTTCTACTTCATCAAGAGGAGGTAGACGAAGGCGAATCGAGTGATCATGATAGTGATTACCTATCATTTAGTGAAGAAGAAGAGCCTATACTACACACTTCTGAAAATAACGAAATCTCCCCATCCATAGGTGAAGAATTATCTACTCTAGAGCGGTTTTCATCAAACTTTCCTGGACAACATTTGGAATGCATGATCGGTGAAAAAAAAATGCCGTTTTCAACTTATGTGTTAAATACGTTGTTTAGAATAGATGAACAACCAAATTGTGTAATAGATGAACACGGTTGGTACATATTAACTTACCGTACTCCACAAATTATTACAGTTTCTGAGCTCCCACCGAGTAGTCCTAATGAAAGTATGAAAGCTAAAGGATTGAGAACCATTATCTATGGTATTCTGAAATTTATTACTGTAAAAATCCAAATGTCACAGGAAATAAAGGTTCAATTGTTAAAAATAGAAAATGGCACTAAAATCATCTTTGATCCAAAGTCTTTTTCATTAGCCCAAAATCGGTGGAGTTATACTGCTCACTTCGAGTCCCTCACTATTTGCGACCAACCTATAGAGGACGAGTATCATCTTGAAATAGAAGTCGAACACAATTCAGAAAAAGTGCAAGAGAAAGGTGGGCCAGTTCATCATCAAAAATTCGTGGATGCTTTAAGTTTCTATTTCCAACAAGGCCGCCAGCTCATCGAATGAGAGCGATTCTGTTGACTCTTCCCCTTCCCAAAGAGTTTGGGCAAGAGCCTCTTTCTTTGCTTGAAGATCCAAGATTTTAGCTTCAATCGTCTGTGTAGTGAAATATTTACGTGCGATAACCGTCTCTTTCCTACCTATGCGGTGGGCTCGATCTATCGCTTGATTTTCAACAGCAGTATTCCACCAGGGATCATAGAGAAAAACATAATCTGCTGCTTGAAGATTCAGTCCCACGCCGCCTGCCTTTAGGCTAATTAAGAAAATAGAGACTGAAGGATCATTTTGAAATTGTTCAACGGGCCTCTCACGATCCTTTGTCGACCCATCCAAATAGACATAGTTCCACCCCTTTTCTTTAAACTCCTTCTCAAAGAGTTTTAATACCGAAGTGAATTGACTATAGACGAGCACTTTATGCTGAGAGGAAATGACTTCTTCAAGGTCTATAAGCACCTGCGTAAATTTTCTTGCTTCACCTGTATACGAAGGATCTAAAAGAGACGGGTGGCAGGAAAGCTGCCGAAGCCGCAGAATCAGTTCAAGCACTTCCATTCGGTGAGCAGGCAGTCCCTCTTCAGCGATTTTTTTTGCAAGCTCGGTTTTTTTACTTTGAAGCATCTTTTCATAAAGATCGTATTCATCTTCAGATGGCTCCACTCCGATGACTTGGATGATCTTCTCAGGAAGATCAAGCCCAACTTCTTGTTTTGTGCACCGTAAAATAAAAGGACGGATTTTTTTTAGTGATAGATTTTGCAAACTTGGCATGAGAAAACGAAAGAGCGAATGAATCTCTTCGACTCGATTCTCAATCGGCGTGCCCGTCAGTGCTAAACGAAACTTCGCTTTAAGACTAAAGACACACTGGGCAATTTGAGTCGATGCATTTTTAATCATCTGTGCTTCATCGAGAATCACTACATCGAACTCTTCTTGCATAAAGAGTAAGCTATCTAGGCGAAGTGTTGAGTACGATGTGAGAATGACCTTGCAATCCTCTAGTGATGCAAGACGCTTTTCTCCTTGATGGATGTAAACATCAGTCCCTGGAAGAAACTGCTCTATCTGCTGCTTCCATAAAGAGAGGAGTGTGACCGGCATGACAATTAATACACGCCCTTTTATGTGGGTTAAAAAGGCAAGCACCTGAACGGTTTTTCCAAGTCCCATTTCATCAGCTAAAAGTCCAGAAAACCCGGACCTATATAAAAAAGAAAGAAAGCTCAGCCCCTTTAGTTGATACGGAAATAACGTCCCTTGAAATGCAGGAGTCGGTTGAATTTCCTCCCACTGTGCAGGCATGTAAGAAGGCGGCAGGGGCGCGATTTCACTTAAAAGTCCGATGTGGGCTTTTCTCACATGAATTCCTTGGGGCGACCTCTCCTCATCTAAAATGGATTCCCATGAAGGGGGAAGTTCAATGAGCCCCACTTCATGCGGCGATAAATCAATCCATCTTTCATGCCGCTCAAAAGCCCCTACAATATCTTGAATCTGTAGTTCTTGCTCGCCAAAACGGACTTTTCCTCTTAAGATCACATGATCTTCTGCCTCATGTGTTTCACAGGCAATTGCCTGCTGACGGATGACTTTTTTACCCAGGTAGTCAAAAACTTTCCAGCCCATCTCAAGCAAAAAAGCAATGCTTTGCCCCACTTGGTCCAGCGGACAAAAATAGTGAGATGCTCCTACTATTTTTTTCTTAAAAGCGGTTTCTAAAAGATCTTTTTCCCAATGCACTTCTTCAGGTGTCGGAAGGTGATCGTGAAATGCAACCTCTCCCCAAGCTCCATAGCCCAGATGAAGATTTCCAAAACCTCCCGTCCGATCTGTCAGCCTGAGTAGCGGAAGAGGGGCTGGTTTTAAACGAGGTTTTTCACCTCTGAACTGGTGAGAAAGCCCCTCTTTTAAAAGTTTTTCAAGCTCTTGAGCCGTGACAAGAGAAGGTCTTTCTTCAAAGTGATCAGGGTTTTCCCAGAAACGAAACGTCCCTCCTTGGAGCGCGCCCAGCGGTGAGAGCAGATCAAATTTTTCTATACCTTCTACTCGCGATCCCATTCTAACTCGGGGAATAAGAGAAAACCGGCCTTCGTCTAAAGGAGAAATTTCAAAGAAAAAACCAAGTGGTAAAAAAGGATCTAGAATGACTTTTTTTTCTCTCCATGCCAGCGATCCTTTGGCAGCAGCCTCTTTGATCGCTTTAATAGAGCCTTTAAGAAGAAGTTCCATGGATCCGGCGGAAAGGTTTGGGACGCTCCTCCTTTACAAAAGCGCGCACACGGGGGGCGTCTTCACACGCCTGACTGCAGCAGCCTCGTGTTTTTTCCGCGCAGGCATGACAAGAAAGAAAAAGCTCGTTGCAATCCATATTGGCGCAGTTGTAATAAAGATCGGTAGATTCACCGCAATGGATGCATTTGCTGATCACTTGTGCAGGTTCTTTATCTGAGATAGGAACCGAGAGCCGATCATCAAACACAAAAAGTTTTCCTCTCCAATGTTTGGATCCCACCTGAAGACCATATTTAATGATGCCGCCCTGCAATTGATAAACTTCATTAAAGCCTTCTTCTTTCATGAGAGCTGAATACAGCTCGCAGCGGATGCCGCCAGTGCAATACATCATCACTTTGGTTTTAGAAGGATCGCGCGTCTCTTTTAGCGCTTTAGCGTACTGTGGAAACTGTCTAAACTTTTCTAGAGTCGGAAGCTCAGCCCCCTCAAAATGACCAATATCCCATTCGTAGTCATTTCTGACATCGATCAGAATAGTATTTTCATCTTTTTGATCGAGCATCTTCTTCCACTCTTCAGGTGAAAGATGGACCCCTGTCTTCTTCATATCGACTTCTTTGTCGAGCGCCACAAGCTGAGGTCTTACTTTGACCGTCATCCGAGGAAAGCAGTGCTCATGCCACGTATGAATTTTAAATTCCACACCTTGAAAACGGGGATCAGACTTTAGCCACTCCATGTACTCTTGCGCGGCCCCGATAGATGCGCTCATCTGCCCATTGATCCCTTCTTTGGAAATGTAAATCCTTCCTTGAAAATCACGGCTTGAAAAAAAATCTTTATGACGAAACACTTCAAGAGCTGGATCTTCTAAGTGAGTGAAAAAGTAATAAGCTAAAACTTGGTATTCCATAAGGAGACAAGTATAGAACTCTTTGCAACTAAAAACAAGGCCGAGCGATTGAATTTATTATTTACACTTGTGGAAAAACGTAGTGTCTACTAAAATTGCACTTTTTACACGTGATTTGGAGAGAAAATGGTACGTTATACAGGCCCTAAAAACCGCATTGCTCGTCGATTTGGCGTCAATATTTTTGGTCGTGCACGCAATCCTTTACTGCATAAGGCAAACCCACCAGGTGCCCATGGAGCCAAGAGAAAAAAGAAATCTGACTTCGGACAACAGCTCGAAGAAAAACAAAAACTCAAAGCCATCTATGGCATGATCCCACAAAAACAACTCGTACGCTACTATCAAGAAGCGCTCCGTCAAAAAGGTGTGACAGCTCACCTCTTCCTCAGACGTTTAGAGTGCCGTTTAGACAACGTTGTTTACCGTCTTAGACTTGCTCCTACTATTTTTGCAGCCCAGCAGCTCGTGACCCATGGCCACGTGCAAGTTAACGGCAAAAAAGTCGACCGCAGATCTTTTGAAGTAAAGCCTGGAATGGTGATCTCTATTAAGTCTAAATCCCAGCAGCTTCCAACAGTAAAGCAGTCTGTGGAAAACACAGGACGCGAAATTCCTGGCTATATGGAGCTTGATCCAGCAGCCTTCAGTGGAAAACTTGTCAGTGAACCACACCTTGACCAAGTTCCTTTCCCGATCCCTGTCAACGTTCCTCTCGTTTGCGAGCATCTGGCTCATACGAGCTAATTCTTCACTCCTTTGCTTGCACAAAGCAAAGGAGTTACTTTAAAAATTAAAAGAGATTCTTTATCATACGAGATCAATAAAGGACTCTTTATGCGATGGATTTTTCTTGCTCTGTTCATTTTTCCTGCACTTTATGCAGATAATACAATCAAAACACCCGTCCATCGGTTAGAAATCGGTCCGGATATTTTCTGGTCTCACTATCGCAGCGGTTTTGAAGGAGACAGCAAAGGCACAAAGCTAACCGCTTCCATTGATGGATACTATGGCGGACTTCGATTAGGGTACGACTATCTACAACCCGATGCGCTCTATGCCGGCACAAAAGTCGTCGTTGCCTGGGGGCGTGATAATATGCGTAAAAAAAGTTCTACCACACATTTATCTTCTTCGAGCCAGCAGATAAAGTCTGAGCATGAACATCAAACACGTTTTTGGACGATGGCTGAACAGAGGCTAGGCTATAACTCCCAGAGCACAATTTTTCCTGATTTCATCGCAACCCCCTATTTAGGAATCGGCTGGCACTATGAAGGAACCTCTTCTGACCATGCCTTCTGGTATTATGGAGCTGCAGGCCTTAAAACCATCCAGACGTTTTATGACCGATTTAAGATCGGCGTGGACTTAAAACTCATGTATGGATTCGATATCCATGATAAAAGCTTTATCTCTATTACAACAACGCAAGGGAAAAAGACATTCTGGGGATTTGAGACAGCTCTCCCCCTCCGCTGGCTTCTTGGATCTTCCAATAGATGGGACTTAGAATTCGAGCCTTATCTCTTAAAGCTCAACCTCAACTCACCCCAGACAATAGTTGGTGCCCGCTTCATGCTGGGGTATAGTTTCTAAACGTTAATACCCCATTCAGTAAATGAATAGGTCATCTTGAAAAAACTCCCTATCATCGACCAGGAGTACATTATTTGTTAGTTCCAAGACTCTTCTGAATGCTTCTTGCATCATTTCTTCATTTCCAATCTTCTCAGCTATCAAATATTTAAGAATTTGGGTCTCTGTTTGCTTGTTTGCATTCCTAACAAGCCCAAGATTTTCAAGTGCACCTTCAAAATGACCTTCAAAATAGAGCCTTACCGCTAAATTATGATAAATAGCATCTTGTGTAAAATCGAACTTAACATTGAACTGTGCCTCAAAATACTCCTGTAACGAATCTTCATCAGAATAGATATATGAATATGCAACAAAAGCTACAAAATTGGTTTGAGACAATTTAGCCAGCCATTCTAAATCATCTCTTTCAACCTGCCGAGCAATCTCCTTGATTATTTCCATAGCTTGATCTAAGTCATCTTCTAAATAGAAACTATATGCCAAAGCAAGTTTCGAATACGGATTTTCAGGATCTAATTCGATCAATTTCTGAGCCATTGCTTCATCTTCATCAACAAGCGTGTACAACCATTCTGTAGCAACGCACAATTCACCTGGAGTTTCTCGTTTCATCTTTTTTTCTAGATAATATAGATCCAGCCAGCGGGCTGCAGCCCCATTAAAATCTTGTCGTAAAACCTGCAATTGAAGCCCAAGAACACATAGATCGATTTTTTCAGATAGAGAAGTTTTTAACCGACCAATCTGAATAGTTTTTAAGTACTGTAAGAAATTGGCATAAAGCAAGGTAATTTCATGTTTGATAACGACTTTAAGCGTGACAATGATTTCATTGATCGACAACTGATCGAGAATTTGTTGGAAATGTGGATAACGCGTATTGAATCTATCTAAGACCTTAATCATCTGGTCTTTTGTTGCATCGTCTTGTTCAAGAACAATACACATAGAGGCATGCAGCAATCTTCTCTCAAAATAATCTCTTCCTCTACGATCGTGTATTGGGAGCAATTTTAAAGCTGTGGAAAAAGCATCATAGGCTTCTTGAGAATATCCTCTCCCTAAAACCTTACTTTTCAAATAGGCTTCCCCAAGCAGTTCATTCCATCTAAGCGGTTCTTTTTCTTCTTCAACAATCAGCGAAAGTAGCTGCATTGCTTTATCAAGAAAACCTGCTTGCAGATAAACGATCATGCGATCGATAGCAAAATTGTCTATCTCTCTTATAGGCATCTTATGTTGAGCTAAATAGAGTTGATCGTAATCAAGCTCCATTTGATAGATCATTTCTTTTCTAGCATCTCTTCTAATAATACCTTCTACACCCTCTGTCCTATTTAATAGATTTCTTAAACAATTCAAAGTAGGAAGGGCTAGTAACATATTGCCTTGATCTATCCAAAACCGATTTAACCCTAAAAAATAAGAGAAGAAATGATCTGAAGAACTTTCCTTAGGCTCTCTTGGCAAAGAGATTTGTTTATCAAAAGGCACAAGAGAGTCTATTTTTCTTTCTTTATGCAGTCGACTTAAGACCTGACTTATCCACCATCCTATTAAAGTCGAAAACCGGATCAATCCTTCTCTTGCATCTAGATAAAGAGAGATAAGTTTTTCATATTCACCGCAAGCAATCAAGCCCAACATTTCAGATAAAATAAGTGCGACCTTTTCAAAATTCCTTTCACTTTCTTTAGGAGATTCGATGATATCTTTAGAATAAGGCAGTCCTAATATGGCCTCTTTAGTTCTCAAGTTGCGTAGCAAACTTCCTTGATTTTTAGATTGTTTGCTAAGCTCTTGTTTTGCCTCCGCTATCGCTTCATTCACAAGCCCATATTCCCATAACATGTCACTTTGGCTAAGGTTGAACCCTTCTTTAAACACTAATTCAAAAAGCCTTTGCACTCTTGTTTTCCAGCTATCAGGTTGATTGCCCACCCATTTCCAAGAATAGGACCATCTTTCAAGATGTATATTTTGCCAGAGCTCCTGGGCTTCTGACAAAAACCTCATAGCTTTACAGACTAATGCAAAACGCCCGAGATCTTGGATAGAACACTTTTGAAAAACCGCACAAATGGATGGGTGGGTTAAGAGTCCAAAAGGAGAATTGCACAGCGCCGGTTTCCAATCATCTGAAAAAGTTGGTACCGGTTTTGGATGAATTGGTTTAAGACTCATAGTTCAACGACCCCAGTGTGATAAAATAGTAAATAGTTTAGTGCTGAGTATTGAATTTTAGCAATCTTAGAGAGTGTTTACAAATTGCCGCCCATACCTAAATCCATGATTGCCCATCTAGAACGCCAGGTGTTGCAAATCCTAACATTGAATGTTAGAATTCCTAACACTTGGTTCAAACATTTCATTCTGAATGCTTTACTTCGTGAGTAAAGGTTCGAAAATATATGAAAAAGCGCAAAGTTAAGTACCAAGATATGCATCTTGGTAAAATTAAGTTGGTCAACGACTTTTTACCCAAACCTTAAGACCCTGATTTTAAAGTCTGCCTTAAAACATAAGGCATAATGCCACCATGGAGGTAGTACTCCACTTCTATGGGTGTGTCAAGGCGAAGCTTTAAAGGCACTTCTCGAGTCTGATCTTGGCTTTGGATGACAAGTTGAACCTCTTGGTGCGGGGTTAGCTTGCCTTCAACACCCTTGAGAGAAAAAATCTCGTCCCCTGTGATCTTTAAACTCTCCCAGCTGGCATCGTTTTTAAACTCTAGAGGTAAAACTCCCATGCCAATTAAATTGCTGCGGTGGATTCTTTCAAAGCTGCGTGCAACAACAGCTTTCACACCGAGAAGAGCTGTTCCCTTGGCTGCCCAATCCCTTGAACTTCCCATTCCATAATCTTTACCTGTAAAGATGATAAGAGGAGTGTTGTTCTGCTGGTAAAATTCAGAAGCTTCGAAAATCGTGGTAATCTTTCCACCGGGGAGTTTTGTAAAACCGCCTTCTTTTCCGCCAGCCAGATGATTTTTAAGGCGGACATTAGCAAAGGTGCCGCGCATCATTACGTTGTGATTCCCTCTTCGGCTTCCATAACTATTAAAATCATCTTCTTTAACACCGAGGGATAGGAGATATTTTCCCGCGGGTGTTGAAGCTGAAAACGCTCCTGCTGGTGAAATATGATCGGTAGTTACAGAATCTCCAAAAAGGGCAAGCGCTTTCATCTCTTTCAAGACAGGACGCTTTGGAAGCTCAAGTGCAAAAGTATCAAAGTAAGGAGGCTGTTGGATATAGGTGCTTTGATTGCTCCAGTTATATTGAGCCGACTTTGTCGTCTCAATTTTTTGCCAAACAGGGTTGTCTTGAAGAATATGAGCATACCGGTCTTTAAACATCTGCGGCTGCAAACATTTATGGATTTCTCTTTCGATCTCTTCAGAAGAGGGCCAAATATCTTTTAAAAAGACTGGCTTTCCATCTTGTCCAACACCCAGAGGCTCTTTTACAAGATCGATATCAACACGGCCTGCAATTGCAAAAGCAACAACTAAGGGCGGCGACATCAAAAAGTTAGCTTTGACAGCTCCATGGATTCTAGCTTCGAAGTTCCGGTTGCCGCTCAAAACACTAGCTGACACAAGATCATACTCTTGAATTGCTTTCTCGATTCTCTCTTCTAAGGGGCCGCTATTCCCAATACACGTTGTGCATCCGTAAGCCACTAACTGAAATCCTAACTGATCAAGATACTTTTGAAGCCCGCTTTTATCCAGATAGTCAGTCACGACGCGAGATCCCGGGGCTAAACTAGTTTTCACAAGAGGATTTACTTTAAGTCCTTTTTCTACAGCCTTTTTAGCCACAAGGCCTGCTCCTACCATGACGCTAGGATTACTGGTATTCGTGCAGCTGGTGATCGCTGCAATCACGATAGAGCCATGCCCGAGCACGATCTCAGCATCATGCACATAGCTGGGATCACCCACCGCTTCTGTGAAGGGACGGTTGGTCACCATTTCATCTTCACTCCAGGTGAGCGGTCCGTTATTTGTTGTGGTTTCTTTTCCTCCTGTTTCATGAGGAATCTCAGGAGAAAAAGTAGAGGCTCCCCGAATAAAGACCCGTCTAGACTGCTCTTTGACTGTTTTTTCATATCCCCCTTGTGCTGCAGGAGCTGTCATGAGCTTTGAAAAAGCACTTTTTAGCTGAGGAATGTCAATACGATCTTGAGGACGCTTAGGGCCTGCAACACAAGGCCTGACACTAGCTAAATCAAGTTCCACCACATGGGTGTAATCGATGTCTCCTTTTCTGGGGATCCCAAAAAGATGTTGGGCCGTGAGATATTCCTTCACAAGCTGGACTTGTTTTTCGCTTCTACCTGTCATGCGAAGATAATCGAGTGTTTTTTCATCGCAGGGAAAAAATCCCATCGTTGCGCCATACTCTGGGGACATATTTCCAATCGTTGCACGATCGGCCACGGTCAGTGTCGCTGTTCCCTCTCCAAAAAACTCAACAAATTTTCCAACGACATTCTCTTTTCGCAAAAGCTCCGTTACTCGAAGAGTTAGATCTGTGGCAGTCACCCCTTCTTGCAGTTTTCCAAATAAATGAACGCCGATCACTTCCGGCGTTTGTAAACTAACCGGCTGGCCCAGCATGGCAGCTTCAGCTTCAATACCCCCAACGCCCCATCCGACAACACCCAGGCCATTGATCATCGTTGTATGGGAATCGGTTCCCACAAGAGTATCGGGATAAACAACTGTTTTATCTTGAACAACACAGGTGGCGATATTTTCTAAATTGACTTGATGGACAATCCCAATCCCTGGCGGAACGACTTTAAATGTTTCAAATGCCCCTTGTCCCCATTTTAAAAACTCATACCGTTCGCGGTTTCGTTCAAACTCGATCTTCAAATTGAATAAAAACGCATCAGGCGACCCTGAGTGATCGACCTGAACGGAGTGATCGATTACAAGATCGACCGGTACCTCTGGCTCAATGCTCTCTGCTTTAAACCCTTTGGCTTTTGCCGCATCACGCATTGCTGCTAAATCAACGAGGAGCGGCACTCCTGTAAAGTCTTGCAAAATCACCCGCGCTACAACAAAAGGAACATCCCGATCTGATGGTTTTTTTGCATTCCAATTGGCAAGTTCGTTCACGTCGTCTTCTTTGACACGCATCCCATCACAGTGTCTGAGCAGCGCTTCTAACATGATCCGAATGGAAACCGGAAGACGGCGGATATTTTTCCTCCCCTGCTCTTCTAAAGCAGGAAGGGAATAATAATAACTGCCTGAAGGAAGTTTTTTTAGTGTCTTGAAAGCGTCTTGCATGCCATACCTCTGTTTTCAGAGGTATAGCTTAAATTAAAAAAAAGAAATAGGGTTTATTTGTATTCGGTTGAGGGAAAACAATATGAGATAAAAGCACCTAGTGGCCATCCTATTACGCTGGCATAGAAACTTATAACACCCGCGCATTGAATGAAAGAAAGCGGTGATCCAAGCTTCTCCACAGCAATTTGTGCAGTTTTTACGGTCAATGTGTATGAGATACCATTTAAAAAAAGGTGATAGAGGTTTCTTTTGCTCTCAACTTTGGGTCGATCTTTTTGTGATTGTGGATCAGGGAATCTAGAAAGAGCAGCAGTATGATTGAGTTGTCCTGACCAAGTCCCAAGAGTTGCAGAAAAAATCATTACCGTTGCAACAGCGGTCCGGTTCAAACCAAATCGGTCTGCAGTTGCATAGCCGACAGCTGCAGCTCCCAGTTTTCCGATCACTTGAGAATTTATGAAAAATTTTATATTCATAGAAGATCCTTTTTTTGCGCCCTATTATGAGGATTTCTTCAAAAAAAGAAAAGGCTAAACGGCTTCAATTTTTCTATAAAAGGAATTTTTTTAAGTGTCTTGCATGCCACACCTCTGTTTTCAGAGGTATAGCCTAAATTAAAAAAAGAAATAGAGATTAATTTGTATTTAGATAATGTTCAAATGGCCGATGATACGGATCGCAGGAAACTCTACGGCGGCACCATAAAAACCAAGAATACCCGCACATTGAACAAAAGAAAGTGGCACACACAACTTCTCCGTAGCTGTTTGAGCAATTTTGACAATCAAGGGATATGCGAGAGCTCGTAAAACAGAAAATTTTGTTATTCTTTCGTTTTTGGTAATGTCGTTGATACTTTTTTCATCAAAGTTATAGCGATATTTAATGGCTTGGGAGGACCATGATACAAGAGTTGAAGAAACAATGAACGCAATTGCTGCAGCAACCGGGTTCAAACCTAATCGATCTGCAGTTTTGTAACAAATAGCTCCAGTTGCCAATCTTCCGATCGTTATAGGATTTACGAAAAATTTTACAGCCATAGAAGATCCTTTTTTTTGCGCCCTATTATGAGGTTTTTTTCAAAAAAAAGAAACCTCTATTTCGTGAAAAAAGAAATTAGTTTAACAGAAAATGTTCAATCAACAGTCGTTATAAAGTGTTAGGCTAATGACCTTTTCAAAGCGTGGATCTTTACCAACATGATTGTGGATCTCCATCTTCCAGGTTCCTCTTGGGAAAAGGTTTTTTAGAATTTCATCTTGTTCTGATAGGGTAAGGCTTGAAAGTTCTCGATCAGAAGGGATTGAAGGCACTATATAAGTTTTATTTATCTCTTCTCTGATTTTTTTTTGCTCGGAGATCGTAAGTGGATTAACATTAATTTTTTCCCCTGGAACATGTCCAATCTTAAACCTCTTCCCCTGGAAGATGGCAACAAAAATTGCACAAATACTCTTTTCGTTTTGCCCATCTCGTTCAAAATAGACGCGCCTGCTCAGTTCCGAATCAGAATTAGGACGATATTTTAATCCAGCTATCCGCATTTAATCCTGTTTTACTTTTAATCCCAGCAGTTGAAAAACCTCATCGATTTTAAACATCCACGCATATGAGAGAAAAAAGAGAGTGAACACACCTCCGTAGATCACAAGATGCAGTGCTTGGGTGAAGAGGTCTCTAGAAAACTGAATCTCTCCGAAAAGAATCGTGGAAGCAGTACCACCTAGGAGAAAATAACCGACTGCCAGTGTAACGAAGCCTGAGAGCACAGCACAAAGCGTGATTTTTCCTGCAGCAGATTTCGTGGATGGATCTAAAAGTTCTCCTTCTTGTTTACTGAGGCGATAGAAAAGATAGCCGGCGTTGAGAAATGCAGCAAGACTTGTTGAAGCAGCAACAGAGGCAGGCCCCCAGTTAAATTCGTAAATAAAAAGAATATTGAGAAGGAAGTTAATGGCAACTGAAAGAAGAGAGGCTTTTAGCGGTGTTTTAAAATCTTTCTGTGCATAGAAGGCCGGGGCTAGAAGAAGTACGAGAACAGCAGGAACAAGGCCGAGGCTGTAACCCCATAGGCAGCGCGTTGTTTCTAAGGTAGCAATCAAGTCAAAGGCGCCTCTTCCATAGACGGCGTTGACTATGGTATCGCCAAAGACAAGTAAAAGGATCGTCATCGGGATCATAAGGCATAAGCTTTTTTTAAGCGAAAATTGCAGTAGAGATAAAAACCGCACTTTATCACCGGCGCTTAGAGCTCGTGCTAGAGGGGGGAGAAGAGCGGAAGAAAGAGCAATTCCAAAAAGAGCTAGAGGTAGTTGATAAAGTCGAATCGCATAATAAAGATAAGCAGGACCGGATAAGTCTGCAGATCTTGCAAAGAGAGTATCGATGAAGCTATTGATTTGTACGGCCCCGATTCCAACGATGGTAAGGCTCATGGCTGATACCATTCTTTTTAGTTCGGGAGTCCAAAACTTGACTTCGCCCCATCGTATCTGACGAAGTAAAGAGCCTGTTGAAAAAAGAAGGCTGAGCCATTGAACACCAAAGGCAAGAGTCACACCGATTGCTAAAGCAGTTGTTGCAGCGCTAGCTTCCCAGTCTTTGACACTCCACAAGACAGCTAAGAAAATCATGTTAAAAAAGATGGGAGCTACGCTAGGTAGAAAATATTTTCGATCTGTTTGCAAAAGAGCGCTAAAAAGTGCATAGAGGCACACAAATAACACACCTGGCAGCATCACCATTGTTAAAAATAAGATCTCTTGAGTGTCTAGTGAAGCTTCTCCCCATTTCCACCAAGCAAATAATAGGGTTTCTAAGACGATGATGATGCTTCCCAATAGCCCCAGCATGGAGACAAAAAGATCTCTAAAAAATTGGGCTGCTTTTTCTGGGGACTGGGCTCTGAGCTGTTCATAATGCGGACTAAAACTAGAAAGCAGAGAGCTTTCTCCAAAGAGTCTTCTTAAAAGTTGAGAGAATCTGTAGGCCACAAAAAAAGCTGCAAGGAGAGGTGTTGCTCCGAACCAAGCACCCAGCGCTACCTCACGGAAAAACCCAGAAAAACGACTTAAAATGGTGCCAAAGAAAAATTGTACTGCTGATTTAACAACTGTTTTTGGGGCATCTACTGCAGATTTTTGAACATCGATCTCTGGCATATTGTGAAGAAGTAGACTATCATCTATTATTGCTTTTTTTTAAAGAGGCAATTGCAAAGTTACGATGTCTCTAAAGAGGAAGATGTGAAAAAAACACCGCCTGAAAAATTACTCATCGGAGCCCATACTTCTGCACAAGGCGGAGCACATAACGCTTTGCTAGAAGGACAAGCCATCGGCGCCACAACGATTCAGTTTTTCACAGCCAACCAAAAAACATGGCATGGAAAGAAAATCTCTGAAAAAGAGATTGGTCTTTGGAAGCAAACGCTAGATGAGACCGGCATCAAAAAAATCATGAGCCACGATAGCTATTTGATTAATTTAGGATCGCCTAAAGCGGATGGACTTCATAAAAGTAGGGCTGCGTTTAAAGATGAAATCGAAAGATGCCATGCATTAGAGCTCTCTTTTTTAAATTTTCATCCGGGAGCAGCTTTGGATTCCACTGTTGAACAGTGCCTTGATACGATTGTTGAAAGTCTTTTAGGTTTTGAATCACTTATCGATAAAGGACCGACCCGTCTTCTCATCGAATCGACAGCAGGGCAAGGATCGACTGTCGGAAGTAAATTTGAAGAGCTCGGCTACCTCATTGAAAAACTTCATCGCAAAATCAAAATCGGAATCTGCATCGATACATGTCATCTTTTTGCTGCCGGCTACGATGTTTCAGATAAAAAAAGCTGGGATGCAACGCTGAAGGAATTTGATAAGCATATCGGCCTTAAACACCTTTATGCAATCCACGTCAATGATTCCATGAAACCGCTCGGATCACGCGTGGATCGGCATGCCTGTTTAGGTGAAGGACTCATTGGAATCAAGGGGTTTAAAGCGATGATGGAGCATCCAGACCTTTACGAACTTCCCAAATACCTAGAAACTCCTGAAGGCCCTGAAACATGGAAGAAAGAAATTAAACGACTAAGAGAATTTGCACATGAAAAGAACTAAAATTCGATCTATCACCTCTGATTTATCCGGTCAAACTATCACCCTTTGTGGATGGGTACGCACCGTACGAGATCAGAAAAACTTTGCCTTCGTGGAAATCAATGATGGATCGACTCTAGCTGGATTTCAAGTGGTTGTCGACAGCATGGTGAAAGATTACGACGTCCTCATTAATGGCCTCACGACAGGTGCCTCTGTCAAAGTAGAAGGAATAGTTGTTGAAAGCCCTGGCGGAAAACAGAAACTTGAAATGAAAGCTTCTCATGTCGAAATTTTAGGACACTGCCCTGCAGAAGAGTATCCCCTTCAGAAAAAACGGCACTCGTTTGAATTTTTGAGAACTATTGCCCACTTAAGGCCGCGCACAAATACACAAGGAGCTGTTCTACGAATACGAAATCAGCTGGCCTTTGCAACGCATCAGTTTTTCCAATCCCAAGGCTTTCTCTACGTTCAGACACCGATCATCTCAAGTTCTGATGCAGAAGGTGGCGGCCAGCAGTTTAATGTGACCCCTCTTCCCTTGGCTCAAATCCCTAAACTTAAAGATGGAGCCGTCGACTACTCGAAAGACTTTTTCCATCGTCCGACTTATTTAACGGTTTCGGGCCAGCTTGAAGGAGAAGCACTCGCCTGTGCTCTTTCTGATATTTACACCTTTGGCCCGACTTTTCGTGCAGAGAATTCAAATACCTCAAGGCACCTGGCAGAATTTTGGATGATCGAACCTGAAATGGCGTTTGCTGACCTCAAAGACGACATGGCATGTGCAGAAGCGTATCTCAAGTTTATCATTCAAGCCGTCTTGAAAAATTGCGCAGCTGACATGGAATTTTTCGATAGCTTCATTGAAAAAGGGTTGATTGCAAGACTGCAGCATGTGGTTTCCTCACCTTTTGCTCATTTAACCTACACCGAAGCTGTAGATATTTTAAAAAAATCGGGGAAAACATTTGAATTTCCCGTTCAGTGGGGAGCTGATCTTCAATCAGAACACGAAAGGTATTTAGCAGAAGAATATTGTAAAAAACCTGTTATTCTGACTGATTATCCGGCTCAGATTAAAGCATTTTACATGAAATTAAACCCTGATCAAAAAACCGTTGCCGCGATGGACGTCCTCGTTCCTAAAATCGGTGAAATCATTGGCGGAAGCCAAAGGGAAGATCGGTTCGATCTTCTCAAAGAAAAAATCATTTCTCAAGGCCTTAAACTCGAAGAATACGACTGGTATCTGCAACTACGCCGCTTCGGTTCTGTTCCTCATGCAGGTTTTGGCGCCGGCTTTGAGAGGCTTGTACAATTTGTGACCGGCATGGAAAATATTCGGGATGTGATCCCTTTTCCACGTTACCCCGGCCATGCGGAGTTTTAATATGGCACACTCAACACCCTTAAACTTCTGTGGAAAATGTCTCTTTCCTTTCAATCCTGAAGATATGCAGATCATCGGGAGTGTACAGCCTTTGGTTGTCACACCCTGTTATCATATCTTTCATCAAAGCTGTTTAGGCAACTGGATTAGACAGCCTGAAGGAACATGCCCTACTTGCCGGGGCATGATTTACCAACATCAAGCTGGAAAAGAGCCTAGTGTCTATTTGAAAATCTTTACCGAAGCGCTTCAAAAAGATCCTGACATCGTGATTGACGTATTTCAAAACTCAGATCATGCGAATAATGAATGTTCTGGAGGCTGTCTGGACGAGCTGCCTTTGATTGCCCTGCGATATGATTCACAGCAGGGGCTTCTCTTTCACGCAAACTGTGCATCTATTGATACTCCCCTGATGACACTGCAAGAACTGTCAAAAGTGGTGTCTGAAGTTGTCCAAAGACATCCGCATCTTGTACCTCAATTCACTCCAACTCCTCCCGCTAATGTTCAGAGGATAGATCATTCCCACTTATACACAGCTGCTATCACCTTAGGAGTGATTTCATTGTATATGGCTTTGAGGCGCAGTTAAAACCGTTTTGAGTAAAAATCGCTCTGTATAAGCATGAACAGAGGTGTCAAGAAAACTTCTAATCTGCTCGACTTCAACATGCCTTGTCGTGTGAGCTTGTGTGAAAAGTTCGCCGACCTCTTCCATGTTAAGAAGTGTCAGCGAAGGATCTTCACCCAGATGGGGGTGAACACTCCTTGGAACGCTCAAATCTAAGATAAGGCGCGTCTGTTTTTCTCCCGCAAGAGTCGAGAGCAAATAATCTGGAGCGGTCGTTGCAGAGATAATGCCCTCATATTGATCTGCAAGGGCAAGCTCATCGCGGCTTTTTAACGTCAGGCCGTAATCTAAAGCAAAGGGATGCGCCGTTTCTAGATCACGGGAAATAAGCGTCATGCGGCCTTTTTTTCTCCGATAGAAATAGTGGATGATCTTTCTGTTGATTTCGGAATTTCCAATAAAAAGAAGCGTAGGATTTTTCTTTAGTACCGAATCAACAATTTGATAAACCATTCCTTCTAGATGAATCGTCGACTGAAAGAGTGAAAAGCGTGATCTTGCATCTTTAGCGACTTTAAGTGATTTTTGAAAAAGATAGTGCAACGCATTTGATAGCTCGCCTCTAGTTCTTGCTAACTCATAGGCTACTTTCACTTGCCGCTGAATGTCTGATTCAGCGAGAACCTTGCTATCAATTCCTGTCGTCACACAAGCTAAATGATAAAAACATTCAGCGCCAAAAAATGAATAAAATGCATGTTCTGAAGAGTGATTGAGGCGTTTTTTGAGTTCTGCAAAAACTTGGCATTGCATTTCAGCAAGATTGTCCCCGCTGAAATAGATTTCTGTTCGATTGCATGTCGATAAAATCACTTTATCAGGCTCTTTGCAGCCACAGCAGACTTGCGCTACCTGTTCACGTAATTTCAGCGGCGCGGACTTGTGGTTAATCCCTAAGACACCAATTTGCATGAGCCTATCCCCGTATTAAGATGATGCGATTTTCGATGATTTTTTTCATAAATTTGAGCGCCGTTTCGAAGGCTATACTTGGAATATGTAAGCCAAGAAGCGGCACTCAAATCTATGAAAAAAGGCGCAAAAAGCGCATCTTCTTAATACGGGGATAGGCTCATATTAAAAATTGTATAAACTAATTGCGAATTACTTGATAGATAACTTCTAAATCAAAGCCCCGTCTTTGGAGACCGGCACCTTGTTTTTGGGGATCTTTTTTCTTGAAAGCAGCCGTTTTAAGAAGGCGCTCTGCGATTTCTTTTTGGAGTGATTCGGGATAGGGAGGCATTTTTAGCCCCTGCTGCTTGAATTTCAGTGCTATTAGGCGTGGGCCGTACCCTCGTTTAAGATAAGATTCAAACCGGCGGTCCAACACTTCTTGATCGTTGAGATAGCCAAGTTTAGTAAATTTTTGAATCGCCATTTCAATCTCATCGTGCCTAAACCCCTTTAAAATCAACTTTTTCCTCAACTCATGAGCGGTTCGGCTTTTAATCGATAAAAGTCTTAGGACAATTTTTTCTATCATTACGAATCTTTATACGCTATAATGGGGATGTGAGGCAAGTATGGTAAATCCGGCCGGCCCTTCAGGCCCAACAGGCAGTCCTAATCTGAATTTTGGCGGTGGCGCAACAGCTATGCCTCCAGGTCCTCCTCTTCCTGCGAATAATCCATGGGTTAAAAACTTGGCTATTCTTTTTCCTGGCGCTCCTTTAGGAGAAATCCAAATGTACGCGGCCGCTTTTCAACAAAACATGTTCCAAGCACTTAATACCGAAATCAGCCGAGATCTTAAACAAGCAAGGGCTGCAGCTCAGAAGTTTAAAGAATCGATCGAAGGCGACGATTAAAGCTTCTATGTCACCCCCAATCGAAACTCTTTTTGTCACTCCTGAAATGCTTCATACCCGTTTAGACCGCCTGCTGACGCAGACATTTCCTACTCACTCGCGTACCTATTTTCAATATTTAATTGACTCAGGGCTCGTGCTCGTCAATGGAAATCCTGTGAAAAAACGAGAAACTGTAGATATCGGCGATGAGATTGAGGTCTGCTTTGAGCTCACCCCAGAGCTCTCGTTAGAAGCAGAAAACATCCCTCTCGATATCTTGTATGAAGATGACTATCTTATTAGCGTTAATAAACCTGCAGGAATGGTCACTCATCCGGCTCCTGGGCATCCCAACGGCACATTTGTCAACGCACTGCTGTATCATTGCAAAAACCTTCCAGTAATGGAAAACCTGCGTCCTGGAATTGTCCACCGCCTAGATAAGGACACTTCGGGAGTTTTAATTGCTGCTAAAACAACAGAGTGCCATCAAAAACTCGTCGAGCTGTTTGCGAGCCGTCAAATGAAAAAACACTACCTTGCTATCTGCCTTGGAAATCCAGGCAACCGAACCATTGAAGCGCCTATCAAAAGGCATCCTGTTCGAAGGCAAGAAATGGCTGTTGATCCTACAGGAAAGCCGGCAACCTCGATTTGCCATGTGATAAAAACGCAGGGAGAGCTTTCATGGGTTGATGTTCAACTGATTACAGGAAGAACCCATCAGATCCGTGTTCACATGAAACACATTGGAACACCGATTTTAGGAGATCCTGTTTATGGACGAGCAGCTGCAAATGAAAAGCATGGCGCAAGGCGCCAGCTGCTTCATGCAAAAAACCTATCGCTTGTCCACCCCATGACAGGAGCTCCCCTATCTTTGGAAGCTCCTGTGCCATTAGAGTTCAATCTTATTCGGGAATAACCTCAAACTCACTTTCTGTTCTGGGGGTTGATAAGCCTTCTGCAGACCTTTTAATTGCTGTGAATTTTTCTTGTCCATTTGGATATCCGTCTTCAACATCCGATATAGCGAAAGACCCGTTCTTCTCTGTTTCAGTGATAAACTCTATTTTTCCTTGTGTAACAACTCCGATAGTCACAGATCTAGTGGCATGGAAAGGAAGGGGCAGCCCTCCAGGAAAAATACCTTTCAGTAAATCAAGCATCCTTCGCGCAGTTTTGCAGGGTAGATTGCTTTTTTGATCAATAACTTCTTGTTCCAAAGTACGACGTGTGGGATTAGCATCGACCAACATCGTATATACGTTCAGCATGTCAGGTCTATTAAGGTCTTCAAACTTATAATATGTCACTTGCACACTGAACTTGTTAATATTATTGATGTATATAGCGGCAATTTTATCAGTCGTACTGCTGCGCGCATGTTCTTTGATTCCTAAATCAATCACAACTCCAAATTTTTGCTCAAAGAGACCTATTAAACGTTCGCTTTCTCTTTCAATTGTCGTTTTCACTTCACTCGCACATTCTGTTATTCGCATATTGTATTTATCATTGGTCACTCTAAACATTTATAATCTCCAAATATAGTTTGTATAAAAACAGCCACTAAATTAAAAATTTTTAAGGCCATGAAACTCTAATATTTATGATTCATTTTTGTAAATATAAAAAATTGTTTAATCCAAAAAATTGCACCTTGCTAAATATTATTTCAGTCCGTATCTTAGAGGTTAAGAGTTTTTTATTTAAGGATCGAATATGAAAGAATTCGTCGAATATATCGTCAAGAACCTGGTCGATAATCCGGATAAAGTACGCATCACTGAAGTCGGAGGGACACACACTCTGATCATTGAGCTAGCTGTTGATAAGGCAGACATTGGAAAAATCATCGGAAAGAAAGGGAAAACGATCAACGCTATTCGAACCCTTTTAATGTCTGTTGCAAGCCGCAATGGAATCCGTGTCTCTCTTGAAATTATCGAAGAGCCAAAACCTGAGACTGTAGCTACCTAAAGCTCTTAAAGAATAGTAGGCAGATACGGTGAAATCATTGCTTTCCTAGAGTTTAAGCTACCAGCTTTAACTCGAAGAACTGCAATCGGCAGTTTGCCTTTTGTTATCTTGCTAGGAATCGCTTTAAAGCTTTCTTTGAAAATCTGCTGAAGCTCCTGTGCATTATCTCCTAAAAACTCAACTTCCATGGGGTTTTTTTCAACCGCAGGAGCTGCTTTAAAACTGCTTAAAAAGTTCTTAAAATGTTCAATGGCCACGTCGGTGGGTGGAATCCAAAACCAGACTTCATCTTGATGTGGATATCCTTCAGATTTTCCTGAATATAGCTCTTTCGCTCCAGGAATCGTGCTGATCATGTGGAGATGAAAGTCAATCTCAGGGTGTTCTGAATGCACTTTTTGAGCGAGATTCAGCCATTTTTCACGCAGAGAAGAAGCTAGCTTGGAATATGTAGGGTAGTTTTTGGAAAATAGCTTTGTCTGCCCTACTCTACAACACCCATTTTGCTCTTTTGTATCTGCAAAAAGATTCGAAGGCTTGCCAAGAGCGCCGAGTTTCAAGTTTTCATCGACAGCTTTTTCTTTGGCAATGTAGATCTTGCTATAAAGAGAATACATGTCATCATTTTGCAAAATACGCGCTGCCGCTTTTTTCGCAAAAGATTCGTCGCGAGAAAGATCATCGAAAGAAATAATCTCCATCTCTTTACGCATAGAGAGCGTCTTTAATCGATTTAGAATCTCAGCGACACATTCGACATCTCGCACAGAAACTTTTGAGAGAAGATCTGTATCATCTAAAATCGCATAAAGACATTGAAGATATTCAACGATCTCGCGCTCGGGTGCTACAAAATAAGAAGATTTATGCTCTACCGCCATTTGTTTTTGCAAAAGCCTCTGCAAAATTCTTTTACTCGAGGGCGATTTGAGATCTTTTTGAACTGTTTTGATCTGCGCAGCAATCTCCTCTTTTGTCATTCCGCTTGTGCTATAAGGATCGGAGATCGCAAAGCTGATTTTAGCTACAAGAGAATTCGAAGATTGAGCATCCGTGATCCAAGCAACAGGCGGAAGGGTTGTTGCAAACTGTCCTTTGTGATGATCTAAAATGCTGATAATCTCAAGATAAGGGGGAACTTTTGTTTCTTCTCGATTAGAAAAGTCACGGAGCGTCACTGTACCAAGAGAAGCTTTAAAAAGTTCTGTTGCATGAATCACACCTAAAGGAAATAGCCCGCCTTCATGATCAGATGCGGTCACTGTTAAATAAGGCTGGTTTGCAATTTTGCTCCGTATTTCTTCTAGGTCAGCTCTATAATTAACATGATGAGGTGAAAGCCCTAAAACTTCTGATTTTACCTCTAAGGCAACACTGAGCTTATCAACATATATGCGAATGGCATAAATGGCTTTTTCAAGCGCGCTAATCACCTGTGTCAGATATTTAAATAGCTTTGTGCGATCCTCTGTTACGTGCCCTTTGGCATCGAAAACAGATTTTGTCTGCAATGAAAGCGTTGCAAATTCTTCGAACTGAAATAACTTTTGTTTTGCAAGTGCCTGCCCAAACTCAGCAAAACTACTTTTCATCCCTTTTTTGACGTGAAGAACTTTTACAAGATAATCGCCGGCTGTGAGATATTGGCTTGGAGTGAATTCTTTTGCAGGCTCGCATTCTTCAAACGTCATTTTCTGCATGACATGGAAAAAATCTTGGAGCTCTTTTTGAGAAAGCTTCTCCTTGGCAAAAAGAGCAATCAACTTGACATGGAGCGTATTTTCATACCAACGAAGACATTGATTAAGAAGGTTGATAATCGAGCGTACTCGATCGACATCCGTCGATCTCCACTCGCCTAAATAACCCCCTTTTTCATCGATTAAAACAACCGCTTTGGGACCTTCATCAGGGTTTACATCTAAGACAGAATCTTGCAGTGACTTATGAACCACCCCTTCTTGCGTGACAAGATCCATTCCAGACACTGTCAGCGCTATGCGATGTTTGGCCAAATGCTCAAACACCTCATCACCAAAAATGTTAAAAAATAAAAGAGAGGTTTCAACAAGTGCCGGTGGATGCCCTCCTGGAACATTCCAGATATGCAATCCTTTTGAAACACGTGCTGCAAACGCATCGACCCATCCCCAAAAAGAAGCAACCGTCGTATCAAGATCGGGCGAGCTATGTGCTGTTACAAAGTGGCTTCCGCTATACATTTTACCCATACCAATCGGAAAAAGAGATTGATAAGATTCGCGTGGAACATAGCGACCTGCAAGCTTGCCTCGCACTTTTAGATTTTCGGTCTCCGAAAGACCCGAAAATTGATTCAGCCACATCTCAAAATTAGTAAAATGAAAATGGTCGATAATTTTATTGCGATGGATTTTCTCAATGAAGTCAAGAACGGGAATCAGAACAAAAGTCCCCTCTTTGGCAGCAAGAACAAGATCCAATAAACTTTGACAAACTCGATCGATCTTCTGCTGAAGGGGAAACTTCTTAAAAGCTGCCGTCTGAAATTCTTTTAATAGTGCATCAACCTTGGGAAAAGAAAACTTAGAAACAATCAAATCACCTAGACTTTTCATAGTCTCCGCAGTCTATCAAAAAACTGCCCCCAAGATCAAGGAGTCTATTTATTTCTCTGACTTAATATATCTTCATTTGTATTTAGAATATCGCTAACAGATAAATAATTTTCACAACTCGGCTTCTCATTGAAAGTTTTGATCATGAATGTACAAGTAGGGTTTGTTGAAACCGTAGAAGCAGAAGCTCCTATAATGGTAAGCCCTAAATACTCCCTTAAATCATCAAATGTAAAAATATTCTGTGTGATAATTTGCTGTGATCCAGATGTGTCTGCTGCTTTGTCTAAAATAATGAAATAATTGTCGTTGTTCTTTTGTGCTACTTCTGCAGCTCGAACTAGTGCATATTGAACCGCTTGTCTCTTGCTTGTGAAACAATTCCCTTCAAAGGTCACTTGATAAAGGTCTTTTCCAATTTGAGAATCCTGATATCCACCTCTAAAAAGTGTATTGTGTTTATAGGACGTAGAGAAATCTGGCCATTCAAAAGCCGAACACATCGAAGTCGTCAAGACAGAAGCTACAGACAGTGCAATGAATGCTTTTTTCATCATTTTTCTCCTTGTTGCCATTATGGCGTTTTGTACAACAATAATAACATTTCTATCGCATTAACTATAATAAACACTATTTTTTATTTTAATTTGTTATTGCTCAGAAAGTTACATAAAATCGATTAGAAACATTACAGAATAGTATAAATATTATTTTGAAAATCAAATAGAGCTAAGTTTCAAAAAGAGGGCTCTTTTCATCCAATGTCATTAGCCAAAGCTGAAGCATGCCCATACTTGGGCGTACTTCAGCCTCTTTTTCAATCGGCCTCTAGCAGGATTCCTCTCACGCGATTCTCGTCGTTCGAGCCGGTTCGGCAAGCAAGCTGCCTTCACTTCGAATCCGCACGTATGCCCATACTTGGGCATACTTCAACCCTCTTTTCAATCGGACTGAGCAGGATTCGAACCTGCGACCACCCGCTTAGAAGGCGGGTGCTCTATCCACTGAGCTATCAGTCCAAACAAGACCACCATCTTATTCATCTTGCACAGAAAATTCAAGAGTGTTCATGATTTCAAAAAAAAATATACACGCTCTCCTATTGCTCATAGGGATCGTAATGTGATAAACTCCAAAGCCAGTTAAGAAAGGAATTTATGACGCTTGTTAAAGTGAAAGATTTTCTCGTAGGAGCAGGGCAGCCGCTCACAATTATCTGCGGTCCGTGTGTGATTGAAAGCGAAGCGCAAGCAATGGAAGCAGCGGAGTTCTTAGCAATTCTGATGCAAGAGTTGGGGCTTCAGTTTATTTACAAGTCAAGCTATGACAAAGCCAATCGTTCCTCCTACCAATCCTTTAGGGGGCCAGGGGTTAAAAAAGGACTTCAAATCCTCGGCCGTATTCGGAGAGAATTTGATGTGCCAGTTTTGACTGATGTCCATACCCCTCAAGAAGCTGTGATGGCCTCTGAGGTTTGCGATGTGATTCAAATTCCTGCGTTTTTATCGAGACAAACAGACCTCATTACAACGGCAGGTCAAACGGGCTCTGTAGTCAATGTGAAAAAAGGTCAGTTCATGGCTCCTGCAGATATGCAAAATGTGGTCGACAAGCTCAAGGCTACAGGAAACGAGAAGATCATTTTAACGGATCGCGGCACCAGTTTTGGATATAACAATCTTGTCAGCGATATGCGAGCAATTCCTATCATGAAAGAAATGGGATACCCTGTTTGCTATGATGCCTCTCATTCAGTGATGTTCCCGGGTGGAAATGGAACTTCTTCTGGCGGACAAAGAAAATTTATTCCTACACTTGCAAAAGCAGCTGTTGCAGCAGGGTGCGATTTAGTCTTTATCGAATCTCATCCTAACCCTCAAGAAGCCAAGAGCGATAAAGAAACAGTTTACCCTTTTAGCGAGCTCAAAGAACTTTTAAACGATTTGCAAAGGATTTACGGCGCTGTCCATGTTTAGAAAAACGATTTTTTCTTACACTTTTGTCATCGTAGGGCTGATTGCAAGCTGGCTTTTTCTCACCTTGCATATCTCTCAAAATGATCGGAAGCGTTTTAGACAGCTGCAGGAGAAGGGTCATGCCATTGCAGCAGCTTATGAGAGTCGTTCAACAAAGCAAAACCGCGCAGGTGTTCGAAAAGACCTGTGGATTACACAAGAAGGTGGAGTGCGCCTGCACGACCGTATTGAGAGTGTCTCCTCTATATTGACACTAACCCCTATTGACGATCACATGGATATCATGGAACATTTGAATCAAATCCACTGCACGATGCAGGATAAATTTTTTGAACAAAATGGATCTATCTATCAACAAGTGAGATTCTTTGATGCAAACACAGGGATTTATCAATACTCTACAAATCGATTTACTGCCCAAGCAGTTTCGCTAGCCCTTTATCGCCTGCCGGGAAAAAATCTTCCAGAAACACTGATAAAGCAGCAGCCCTTCTTGAAAGGGATCGCTCAAGATGTCTCTTTTGCAGTGGCTGGTAAAGCCTCTCAGTTTCAAGCAAAACAGTTTAAAGCCTCTTTTGTAGGAAAACAAGATGATTAGTATTTTTGCTTATCTTTTAGCAGCTATTGCGCCCATGGACTCAGGATCAATCGCTTCAACGAGCGCCTCTTATGACGGATCGGTACTAATCCTAGAGGGGGACGTTTCATTGGAACACGGCTTTGGGAAAATGAATGCTGAAAAAGCTGTTTTAACTCATGAGCAAGAGGGGCAAGCTGAGTTTCCATTTACGACAATTGACCTTGCAGAAGCCGTGCATCTTTCTCTTTCAACAGAGGCTCAAATCGACTGTGAGCGAGCAACACTTGACTTTTCTACTATGAAAGGCGTCCTGACATCGCCCAAAAATGTTCATTATGTTGATAAAATCAATTTAACACCTTTTGAGCTCTTCAGCCCTCATCTCGATCTTCAAATGATTAAAAATGGTGAGAAAAAAGAGAGTTACGATATTGAGAAAGCGTATGCTCAAAAAGGAGTCCATCTCATCTACGATAAAGATTTCCATCTGAACACGGAATCTATCCTCTTTGCAGATAATCATATCCGCTCAGATGGTAATGCTTGCACCTGGACTCATCAAAATGACCGCGTAGATGCTAAAGAATTTGATCTTGAGCTCACTCAAAACCATCTCCACCTCATGAAAGCCACAGGTCATATGAGTTCTTTTCTAAAAGGTGAAATGAACTTCACTGCAGATGATCTGTATTGGAAACACACTGAAAACCATCTTGTGCTCAAAGGAGCTCCAAAAGTTCGAGAAACAAGCCTTGGAACCATTGACTCAAGTGAGGAAATCGATCTTATTTTGAAAGAACAAAAACTAGACAAACTCAAAACGCAAGGATCTACCACGCTCACTTCGCATAAAGGGCATATTCTTAAAACAGAGGGAACCGTTGAAGTAGACTCAGAGAAAAATCTGGCCATCATTCATCCGCATCCAACGCAGCTTTTCTACCAAGAAGAAGAGATGACGCTTACAGCCGATGAGGCGCAAATTTTTTACCGTGAAGATGAGCAAGGCCTCCATCCCGATAAAATTCAGCTCCAAGGAAAAATTAAAATCTTCTCGCAAGAAAAAGAGGGACCTACAAGACGGGGTATCGCCGATACATTAACATACCATCCTGACACAAGAACCTGCATCCTTAAAGCAGATCCAGGGCAAAAGGTGCTCTTCATGCGAGATCAAGATCAGCTCCGTATCAGTGCAAGTGAAGTTCATATCACTTATAACCCTGTTACTCAAGAACAGGAAGTAAGAGGTGTCGGACATACTCTCCTTTCTCTTTCACCCGAAGAACAAAATCTTCTTAACCAGGTATTTCGCCATGAAGCATCCACTCCTTAAAGTTGAGAATCTCAAAAAATCGTATGGTGGAAAAGCCGTCGTCGATGGGCTTTCTTTTGAAATCAGACCGGGAGAAGTCGTCGGACTTTTAGGACCTAACGGCGCAGGCAAGACAACAGCCTTCTACATGACAATGGGGCTGATCCATCCCGATGATGGTAAAGTGCTTTTCAAAGGACATGATGCAACCTCTTTGCCTATTCATAAAAGAGCTCAGCTCGGCATGGGATACCTTGCACAAGAGCCTTCGGTTTTCCGTTCGTTGACTGTCGAAGAAAATATCCTTTGTATCTTAGAAACATGTTCACTCACCCCTCAGCAAAAAAAAGAGAAGTTGAATGATCTGCTTCATGAACTTCACCTTGAACCTTTAGCTAAGAAAAAAGCTGCCGCGCTCTCTGGCGGAGAAAGACGGCGCCTGGAGATTACCCGCGCGCTTGTCACTGAACCTTCGCTTCTTCTTCTTGATGAGCCCTTTGCTAATATTGACCCAATAGCAGTTGCCGATGTGAAAAAAATGATCCGTCATCTACGTAACAAAGGGATCAGCATTTTAATCACTGACCATAATGCACGAGAGATTTTTTCCATCGTAGATCGCAGCTATCTCATCCGGGAAGGAAAAATATTGATTTCTGGAACTGTAAGCCAGCTTCTTCAAAATAAAGAAGCTCGGCAAACCTACTTCGGCGAAGATTTTACGATCTGAATTTCATTTAAGACGTGCTGCACAGATAGCGTTGTTAAACAATCGCTCCGTTTACTCCCGCCGCATCCATCCATGAAGCACGGTCTGCAGCTCATTTTTTGAGTAATTACACGGGCGTATGGATTTCTCCAGGGTCCCCAATTCAATTCTGAAGTAGGTCCAAATAAGACGCACACAGGCGTTTTGAGCGCTGAGGAAATGTGAAGCGGTACAGAATCAACGCAGATGAGTAAAGAGGAGCCGGCAATCACAGCCCCTAATTCTTTTAGATCGATTTGTCCAGCTAAACTTGTCAGCGGTATTCCCGGACAGAGGGCAATGATTTCGGCAATCATTTGCATTTCAGCAGGATCGGGGCTGGCTGTTAACACAATGTGGCTGCCCTCTTGGTGCAGAGCCTTTATCAGTTCTGCGACATGCCCGGTGGGCCAACATTTAAACTTCCAGCGCGACACTGGATGAATAACGACATAGGAAGGGGGAAGCATTTGGGCGACCTGAACTTTGACATCTGAAGGAATATGGAAGAAAAGTTCTCTTTCTTCTGGCTCTGGAAAAAGCCCTATGCGGCGCAATGCATCGAGATTTTTTTCAACGGTGTGTCGCGGAGTTTTACACGATTTGACAAGATGTGTAAAAACGCGTGATTTTCCCAAAAAACCTTTTTTCTCAGGATCAAGACCGACACAAATGGAAGCACCTGATACGAGTGACACGATCGCTCCTCGATCTCCTTCTGTGAGGTTGATGACAAGATCATATTTTTCTTTTCGAACTCTTTTCAAAAGGCTTAATTCTTCTTTCCACCGTTTGAAAAATGATTGCTTTTTCCATTTTTTATCATAGAGATGCAGTTTTCGAATCGCTGGATGCCCTTCTAGCATCGGAGCTGTTTCTTGATAAATGAGCGCATCGATTGCGGTCTCGGGAAGCTGCGATTTTAAATAAGAAAAAACCGGCGAGGTTAAGAGCACATCTCCATGGTGGCGGAGTTTAATGATAAGAGCTTTTTTGACTCCTGATAAATCAGGATAATTACCGTAACTCATGGATCAACCTTTCAAGTCCTTTTTCGATTTCATCTTCAGGTATTAGATTAACATTTTCAGGATGCCAGACACAAATAGCTTTTTGACTTAAAGGGGCCCATTCCCAAAGGGGAGTTCTACCGAACAAAATGAGCTGAGGCTTATTCATCGCGCTCATGAGATGCATAATACCCCCGTCCCCTGTCCATGAGGCGTCAACAGAGGCAAGAAGTCCCATAAAATCATCGAAGTTAGGTGTCGGAATAATTTCATACTTCATCTTCAGTAATGCAGCTGCTTGTTGCGCGCGTGCAATGTCTTTAGGCTCACAGTTTAAAATGACCTTAAAAGGTAGTTTTTCAAAAGCCTTGTTTAAATGTTTTGCGATCTTAGCAGAGTCGAGCTGACTTCCAATCCGGTGATTCGTGACAGAAATCAATATGGTTTTTTCATCAAAGCTGTAGCTCTTTTTTGGCTCTAAAATCGGCATCAAATGAGTAGGCACTTCTTCAAGAGTTTTATCCAAAATCCTTAAACTTTTGACCATCTGATGACGAAGCTCTTCCTTTTCAAATACTATAGGTTCATTAATCCACTTTGAATGCCAGGACTCATCTACCACGGCGCGACGCCTAGGAGTTTTTAATCCAGCCAGGAAAAGATTCAGCCACTGCATCGGGGTCGGTCTTGCTGAAATCACCAAATCAAAAAAGCGGTTTCGGTTTTGCCAAAGGGTTTTTATAAGAGAGAGATATTTGTTTTTGGATGGAGCAATCACTATTGCTTCATCAAATCCTTGCAAGTAGGGCAGCAGCGGCGCATTTCGCTCATCGACAAACAGTGTAATATGGCAGCCTGGATACTTCTCGTTGCATAAACCAATAAGAGGCATTACAGCCATTAAATCACCGAGGCCATTTCTCCTGACAATTGCTATCTTCATAACTATGAGTTTAGTGGGAAATTTGAAAAAATGCTATAGGAATTCAATAGAGGATTTATGAGACTTTTAAAACATTTTTTACTTTTTCTCCTTCCTGTTTCTTCCGGATGGGCGTGTACCGATTTGGTCATCCAAGCGCAAGATGGAGCCTATATAAACGGTAGATCGTTAGAGTTTGCTCTCCCTCTCAAATCAAAAATTACATTAAACCCCAGAGGAATGAAAAATCAATCTAAGGCCCCCGGTAATGAACAGGGACTTTCATGGACTTCCAAATATGGATACCTCTCCATTGATGTGCTTGATGAGGGCCTTACAACAGATGGAATCAATGAAGCAGGTCTATCTGTTGGTGTGCTTTGGTTTCCAGGTGTTGAATACCCCCAGCCGCCTTCAGGTCTTGGGTCCCATGCGATTGTCCTTCAAGATGTGGCAGATTGGCTGCTAGGAAACTTTTCAACAACTATAGAAGCAAGCGCATCTCTTGGAAAAATCAATATTTGGGCCGAGTCAGTTCAGTCGCTCGGAATTCCTCCCGTGCATCTTGCCGTCCATGATGCCCAAGGAAATCATCTTGTGATCGAATTCGTAGAAAATAAAGTCGTTGCGACTCAGAATCCTAATGGAGTAATGACCAATTTTCCTAAACTCGAGTGGCAACTTACAAATTTAAGAAACTATATTAATTTAAGTCCCCTTAATGCCGCTTCCCAGACTCTCAATGGAGTGGTGCTAGCCCCAACAGGGCAAGGTACAGGACTGCATGGAATCCCCGGCGATTGGAGTTCCCCTTCCCGTTTTGTCCGAGCGTCTTTTTTTAAATCATTTGCAGCGCCCGTTGCAACAGCTGCGCTTGGCATCAACCTTATGGAGCATTTACTGAATACATTTGATATCCCCATTGGAACTGTGAGGGCTGGTAATAATCCAGCCGATTTTGAACAAACACAATGGATTGTGATTAAAGACCTAAAAAATAAAGTCCTGTATTACCGAACTTATGAAGACCTGACCCTGCGCTATATCGACTTAAAAAAACTCGATTTTTCTCCGGGACAAAATAGTCAGTCCATCCTGATGGAAAGCACTCCTCAGCCGATCGATATGACAAACTCTCTACTTAATTAAAAAAACAATTAAGTGATTAAATTTATATCAAAAACACATCTAAAAGAAAGACTTGCTGATAAAATACGTTTCTGGTAAAATAAAGTTCTTTAACAGAGGATTTTACAAGTGGAACAAACACTATCTATCATTAAGCCGGATGCCGTTGAAAACAATAACATCGGCAATATCATTGCCCGCTTTGAAAAAGCAGGCCTCACACCTATCGCAATGAGAATGGTTCATCTTTCTGAAGAACAAGCCAAAGCATTTTATGCCGTTCATGCCGAGAGACCTTTCTACATGGAACTGGTAAACTTCATGATCGAAGGCCCTGTTGTTATCATGGTTCTAGAAGGAAAAAATGCCGTTGCTAAAAACCGTGAAATCATGGGCGCGACAAATCCTAAAGACGCAGCTTCTGGAACGATCCGCAAAGACTTCGCAGAGTCCATTGAGCGCAACGCTGTTCATGGATCTGACAGCTTAGAAAACGCGAAAAAAGAAATCGCATTCTTCTTCTCACCTAAAGAGCTCTTTACTCGCAGCTGCAGCCACTGCAACTGTCATTAATAGCATTGATAGAGGGACTTAATCTGTCCCTCATCTTTTTTCCCTGTATTATAAAATTGACTCAAATTTGTTATTTTTCTAGAACAAGAGTCACGGGACCATCGTTCACAAGAGATACTTCCATATAGGCGCCGAAGACGCCGGTCTGAACGGGGCCTATTTTATTTTCCAAAATTTTTAGAAATTGATCGAAGAGCGGCTTTGCAATAGAAGCTGGAGCTGCCTGGAAAAAATCGGGCCTTCGTCCTTCATTGCAATTGCCATAAAGAGTGAACTGCGAGATGACTAGGAGCTGTCCTTGAACCTCTTCAAGAGATAGATTCATTTTCCCATGTAGATCTTCAAAATAGCGGAGCTGAGTGACTTTTTGAGCCATCCATTCAAGAATCTCTGGAGTGTCTTTAGGGTGAATGCCAACAAGAATAAGCGCTCCTTTTTCGATGGATCCTATAGTTTGTCCATCTACCTTAACGTGAGCTCTTTTCACACGCTGAAGAACTACCCTCATTAGATGAGGGCTTTTTTCTTCTTAAATTTATCGAGGTATTCCAGCGCTTTACCTGTTCCCAGGCAAACAGCTAAAAGCGGATGTGGTGCAACTGTCACAGGAAGGCCCGTCTCTTTTATGAGGGCTTTATCCAAACCTTTAATGAGAGCGCCTCCGCCTGCAAGCACCATTCCTCGGTCAACAAGGTCGGCAGCAAGTTCAGGAGGACATTTTTCAAGGGTTGTTTTAACCCCTTCAATGATCTGCGCAATCGGCTCTGCAAGGCATTCGCGGATTTCAACAGAATTGATCCGTTTCATAATGGGAAGGCCTGCCACTTGGTCTCTTCCGCGGACTTCCATCTCCAGCTCATTGTCTCCAAGAGGATAAGCTGAGCCAATTGTAATTTTAATTTCCTCGGCAGTTCTTGGGCCGATCATGAGATTGTAGGTGCGTCTCATATAATTCATGATGCACTCATCAAACTCATCCCCTGCTATCCGAAGAGATAGACATTCGACAACTCCCCCAAGGGATATGATACCGATCTCTGTCGTACCACCGCCGATATCGACAATCATGTTTGCACAGGGCTCATGAACAGGAAGATCGACTCCAATGGCTGCTGCCATCGGCTCTTCGATGAGAATAACTTCTTGCGCACCTGCACGCAGAGCTGAATCTTCAACGGCCCTTTTTTCAACACCTGTGATTCCCGAAGGAACTGCAATTAAAATTTTTGGTCTAAATAGACTACGAGAAGGAGTGACTTTTTTGATGAGTGCCTTGAGCATCCCTTCAGCGATTTCAAAATCAGCGATCACACCATCCTTCATAGGACGAACCGCATGGATTTTACGAGGAGTTTTTCCAAGCATGGCCTTGGCTTTGTGGCCAACAGCAAGAACTTCATTGGTTGCAGAGTCAACCGCAACAACAGAAGGTTCCGCCAGCACAATCCCTTTTCCGCGAACATAGATCAGAATATTGGCGGTTCCAAGGTCGATACCGATATCGCTGGAGAAAAACCCAGAGAGTCTTCCTACCTTCCCGAAAACAGATTCCATGAGTCCAGATAAAATTTCTTTCACATTAACAGATTTTTTTTGATTCATATTTTAAGTTCTTAATAGTTCTAAAACATCTTCCCAAGTTAATTTAGCAATAGCTTCATCATCGCAACTTACCACTTTCTTGACCAATCCTTTTTTCCGTTTTTGCATTTCGGCGATTTTCTCTTCGATGGTATTTAATGTAATAAGTTTATAAGCAGATACATTTTTCTTTTGACCCATACGATGTACACGGTCGGTCGCTTGGTTCTCGACAGCCGGATTCCACCACATATCATAATGGATAACAGTGTCAGCCCCGACAAGGTTAAGTCCTGTTCCCCCTGCTTTTAGAGAAACTAGGAAGACAGGAATAGTTTCATCTTCATTAAATTGTTTTACTATTTCCAAACGGTTTTTGGACGATCCATCGAGATAAGCAAACCGGATGCCTCGATGTTCAAAATCTTCACGCATAATTTGAAGCATGCGAGTGTATTGGCTAAAGATAACGGTTTTATGCTTTCCTTCGATGAGAGTTTGTAAAAGCTCCATGAGCATGTCGTATTTAGAAGAGTCTCCAAGCTCTGCTTTCTCTTTCGCAAAGATCGCGGGATGGCAGCAGATTTGTTTTAAACGCGTAAGTGTTGCAAGAACGTGGATCTGTACCCGATCAAACCCGTCGCGTTCCACCAGTTTGACAAGTTCGTTCCTTGCAGATTCTGCATAAGAGCGGTAAAGCTGCTGCTGCGCATCAGAAAGCTGGCAGTGATAGACAATTTCTGAAACAGGCGGAAGGTCTTGAAGCACATCAGCTTTCATACGGCGTAAAATAAATGGAGCCACTTTTTTACGCAGATATTCTAAGTTTTTAGTCTGCTCGGCACCTGTTACGCGGACATATTTTTCCACGAACCTATCGTACGAGCTTAAGAAGCCAGGCATAAGGAAGTCAAACAGGCTCCACATTTCGTCTAAGGAATTTTCAATAGGCGTACCTGATAGGATCAGACGATGCTCTGCAGGAATCATTTTTACTGATTTTGCATTGCGTGTTCCACGGTTTTTAATATGTTGAGCTTCATCCAAGATAATGTAGCCAAAAGAAACCTGTTTATAATATTCCACGTCTTTTTGAAGAAGTGTATACGAGGTAATGACAACATCATATTTGTGCATATTTTCAATCAGCCTCTTTCGAGCTGAAGGAATACCATCGATCACTAAGACTTTAAGCTGAGGATCGAATTTTGAAAACTCCTCTTTCCAATTGTAAAGAAGCGATGTCGGACAGACGATGAGGGTCAGTCCTTTTTTCTTGAGCCTATATTGGGCAATAGCGACGATCGCTTGAAGCGTTTTACCAAGACCCATATCATCTGCAAGAATTCCATTGAGATACATCATACGCAAACGCTCAAGCCAGTTGACCCCTTCAGATTGATAAGGTCTAAGCTTTGCTTGAATGTCATCCGGCACTGGAGTAAAGGAGAGTTTTTTCTCCCCGAGCATTTGTTTTCTAATATCGACGAGCTTGTCAGAAATTGAAAATGTAACAGGAAGCCCTTTAAATTGAGATCCATCGATGTTGGCAAGGCTCCAAAGCGGCCTTTCTAAAACATGGTCATTTAATACATCTATGCCAAGTTCATCAAAAAGTTGAACGAGAGCTCCCATCTTTTCAAGATCGAGCACCAAAATCTTTGGAATTTTAGACCCTTCTTTCTTACCTCGATTACGTGGGTTTTCCATTTCAAGGTAAGCTCTTTTGGATGCAATGCACTCCCAAAGAAGATCCATCTTTATTCCCTTGAGCGCTCCCTTTACCTGCAGATCAATCTTATATACATCTACGCGGTCTGTGTGAGAAAGATGTATTTTGTATTCGGTTTGATCATAAATGAATTGATCCAGAAGATTTTGCGGACAATTAAATGTTACTCTATGTTGATAGCGTGGAATCACATCTGTCATGAACTCCACAATTTTCTTTTCCGACTTAGTGATAAAATGGCTCTCATCCGGATTGAAGATAAAATCTTGGAAAAGTTCATCGGTGAGCTTTCTTTCGTCGACCAAATTTCGAGCTAAGATCCCGGAGGGCGTTACAAAAGATGTTGCATGCTCAAAAGTCAGCTGGCCTGGTGCAACTGGAATCTTATTATCATCATAATGGAAGAAAAGAGTTGCCTCAAGCTCCCCGTCAAGATAAACAATGTCGCAGGTGGCTTTTGCAGGTTCCACATACGGCAGCGTGACAAAGCCGTTGATTGCACCAGGATTCTCAATCGCTGCAAATTGTGCCATTTGCGGCATTGCATTTTCCACAAATGATCCAAAAAGAGGCTCAGGCAGAGTTAAATCATCCAAAGTTTTCAAGTTCTTTAGATGCAGTCGCGAAATGTGTTTCGGAAACCGGTAGTAAGAATTTTGATAGATCATTCCTGGTTCTGCGCAAGAAAGCAGCCTTGCTTCTGTCACATTGATTTGTTTTTGATCTACAATGAGCGCAGATCTCATCAATATCTTTGAGACTGGCGGTTTCAAATATTCTAAAATGAACTTAAGCCCTGCATACTGAGGAGAAAAACGAAGCGGATTCTCAAGAGACGTTTCAAAAAGACCCGGCAGTTCAGGAAGTTCTTCTTCTTGAGGATTAAATCCGCTTTCAACATAAGGCTTTACAGCGCCTTCATAAGTTTTTGCAAGCATCACCCCAAATAATTCCAAATCGATTTGGGCAATGCGATGACCCTTTTCTGTGGCCTGCTGCTCTTGAAAGCGAGCCTGTTGCATGATGAGTTCTAAAAGTTCGCTTTGAAGAGGAGAAAACGATTTGAGTGAAAAAGAGTATCTCTTACTACCCACGTACAGAGGTTCTTCATACCTTAAAGCATCCAAAAACTTCTTTACATACGGAATATGGAGAGGTTTAGATCGAGATGGGAGCCTTAGAGCAATGATCAGTTCCACTGGAAGCCTGCCATCTAAACTCTGTGGCAGTTGAAAGATAAAAGCAGCTTCTGCTTTATCAATTTCATATTTTTCCTCAGGACGGAAAAATGGCGATACGGCGAGCATTTCCGAGGAGAAGATGTATTCTTGCAAGAGCTGTTTTTGAAAAAGTTCTTCTTGCTTTATCGACTGTTTGGATTCTGCTTCTTTGAACTTTTCGATAAGCGCATTCTTTTCTGACGCATCCAACTCATGTTTATCGGCCAGATCTTCTAAACTATTCTCTTTAGAATAGTTCACCATGATCTCATCTAAACGCTCTTCCAGGTAGAAAATTAAGGCAGCAAGATGTTGGCAGTCGTAGTTATAAGGGCAATCGCAATCAGAATCGACCGTTTCGCAATCGATTCGATCAATTTCAATTTCGCTCTCATAATGATTTTCGTATTGGCCTTGAACCCGTCCGCTGATGCGAACAACACGGTTATCTAAATGTAAAATTTTGGCCGAGACGACTTTTTGTTTATCAAATAAATCTTTTCCTTCCTTGACAATTCCGGAAGCAAAATCCTGTCTCAACTTTCTAAAATTCAGCATGTGCTTTGCCCTTACCTATTCCTGCGTCGTTGTCTTTACGTCGAACTTTTGTTTTACCCTTTTTAAAAAAGTCCTGCAACAAAAATTTATTTTTATTTGAGAGTGTTGCCGAAAAAGTTCTATTACCTCTATACTAACCCGCTATGTAGAAACGGCTGAGGTCTGAATAACCTAGTCGTTGATCCGTAATGCGGGTGTAGCTCAGTGGTAGAGCATCACGTTGCCAACGTGAGGGTCGTGAGTTCGAGCCTCATCACCCGCTTATTTATTATAAGGAACATGAATGGAACACAAAGCTGTAGCAGAAGCCGCTCCCCTTGAATTTTCAAGCGACCTCGTTAAAATTAAAGCTCATTTCAAACCTGCCTGCAAAGTTGAGCTCGAAGTTGAAGCAGCTCCCTCTATTGTTCAAGAAGCTCACAAGAAAGCGATTAAACTCGTTGGCAAAGAAGTCACTATAGCAGGATTCAGAAAAGGCAAAGCTCCAGAAAACCTCATAGAAACAAACTATCCGAAACAAGTTGAGTCAGAACTCGAAAAGGTAGTTTCCGATCTCAGCTTCCGTGAATCGATTAAGGCATGCAAAATCCCCGTATTAAATAATGAGCTGAAAATTGGCTATAATATGAAAAGCCACTCTCTTCAAGAGGGAGCAAAGCTGATCTTGTTTTTTGAGACAGAACCGACCATTCCAACGATCGATCCTCAAACTATTACACTTAAAAAAGTCGAGCGTCCTGAAGTTAATGATGAGAAAGTCGAAGAAACCATCAGGCAAGTGCAGCTCTTTTTTGCAGAGTGGAAAAGAGTGGATGGCCGTCCAATCCAAGAGCATGACTTTGTCCTATTAGATGTTGACGTCATTGAAGAAGAACCTGCTCGGCCACTTTTTTCAGGAGTGCGCTTTGAAGTGACAGATCGGTCTATGGCAAAGTGGATGAAAGACCTTATCTTAGGCCATAAACGCGGTGAAGTGCTCGAAGGAACAAGTGTTCCTGATGCCGATGCAAAAGATAAAGACAAAGATCTCACTCCTAAAAAAGTCCGCGTCAGAATTATTGATGTTGAGACTGCAAAACTGCCTGAACTTACAGATGAGTTTGCAAAAAAAATGGGCGTACCATCCGTTCAAGAGATGCGAACAAACATTGAAAAACTCCTCAATGATAAAGCAGATGGCCATGTGAAAGAAAAAATGCGTGAAGAAGTCTCTGAAGCGCTTTTGAACGATTTTAAATTTGATGTACCCGGAAGTTTAATTGACCGAGAGGTGCGTTTCCGTATGCAGCAGCTCCTTCAAGACTCTGAATACGCTCAGCATTGGAATAGCATGACAAATGAAGCTAAAAAAAGAACTGTGGGGTCAATTGCCGAACAATCAGAAAAAGCTGTTCGCATGTTCTATCTTTGCCGCAAAATTTTAGCTGATGCAAAAATCAATATTTCTCCTAATGATGTCCCAAAAATTGTCGACACCCCTCTAAATATGCTTTTGGGAGAAAGGCGTGACGTGCACCCTCAAGGAAATACCGAAGTGCACCAAGCTGAAGCATTTTCTCGACTTTTACTTGAAAAAGCAGAAGACTATATTATCGCACACGCAAAACAAGCTTGAGTGTTGCGGAATAAAACTCCGATCTGCAAGATAGGCTAGAATATTAAACTAGCTTTAGAAGTAGGAAATCATGGACCAAAGAAAAAAACCTCAGATGTACACTGTTCCTTATGTAGTTGAAGACACAGGCCGTGGCGAACGCGCCATGGATATCTATTCTAGACTTTTAAAAGATAGAATCGTCTTCATTGGCACTGATATTAATGATGCTGTTGCCAACACTGTTATCGCTCAGCTCCTTTTCTTACGAGCAGAAGACCCTAAAAAAGATGTCAGCGTCTACATAAACTCACCAGGCGGCTACATCTCTTCAGGACTTGCAATTTATGACACCATGAAATTCATGGGTTATGACATCAATACTTATTGTATCGGACAAGCAGCTTCTATGGGCTCACTTCTCCTTGCAGCCGGAACAAAAGGCAAGCGTTTTGCTCTCCCTCACAGCCGCGTCATGATCCACCAGCCTCATGGAGGAGTTGGAGGAACATCTGCCGATATTCTCTTGCAAGCTAAAGAAATGGATGCAATGAAAATGATTTGCGCAAACATTTTAAGCGAGTGCACAGGAAAATCAATCGATCAAATCATGAAAGATTCTGACAGAGACTTTTTTATGAACCCCGACCAAGCCTTAAACTACGGGTTGATTGATAAAGTAGCCACACAACCCCAAAAACCAACCCCTACCCCTAGCCCTGCGCTCGTCGCACCTTAAAACATTATGACCGAACAAAAAAAAGATCGACAACCCGCCACCTGTTCTTTCTGCGGAAGATCCGAAGAAGCTGTTGAAAAACTCATCTCCGGACCACAGGCCTTTATCTGCGATAAATGCGCAAGACTTTGCATGGATATTATCGAAAAAAAACCTGTCCATCATGAGCTGCGTCTTTTAAAGCCCAAAGAAATCAGAGAGCGGCTCGATGAATATGTGATCGGTCAAGATAAAGCCAAGGTTACGATTTCAGTAGCGGTTTATAACCACTATAAAAGAGTCCGTTCCTTAAGCAAAGAGATGGATATTTCTTATAGCAAGTCCAACGTTCTTCTACTGGGACCGACAGGGTCCGGAAAAACGCTGATTGCCCGCACACTTGCCAAAATCTTGGATGTTCCTTTTGCTATTGCAGATGCAACGACCCTCACAGAAGCCGGATATGTTGGAGAAGATGTTGAAAACATTATTCTTCGTCTTGTTCAAGCAGCTGACTACGATGTTGCCCGTGCTGAAGTCGGTATCATCTCCGTGGCCGAGATCGATAAGATCCGCAAAACAACAGGAAATGTCTCCATCACGCGCGATGTTTCTGGAGAAGGAGTCCAGCAAGCCCTCCTAAAAATAGTAGAAGGCACTGTCTCTAACGTCCCTCCTAAAGGCGGCCGCAAGCATCCCAACCAAGAGTATATTAAGGTGAACACCGAGAACATTCTCTTCATCGTGGGAGGAGCCTTTGTGCATCTCGATAAACTCATCGCAAAAAGACTGGGCCGCAGCACCATTGGCTTTAGCGCAGATGACACTCACGTCTTTGATGCCCATGAAACCAATTACCTCCTTTCAAAAGTAGAACCCGAAGATCTCATTGAGTTTGGAATGATCCCTGAATTCGTTGGACGCTTTAACAGTATTGCAAACTGCAACGAGCTCACCATCGAAGACCTTGTTGAAATCCTAGAAAAACCAAAAAATGCAATCGTCAAGCAATACCAGCAGCTCTTTGCAGAAGAAGGCATCAATCTTCAATTCACTCCTGATTCTCTCCGTGCTATGGCAGAACGTGCCAAAGAAACCGGCACCGGCGCAAGGGCCCTCCGTATGATCGTCGAAGGCCTTCTGCTCAACTTGATGTACGAAGCCCCTTCTGATCCTACCATCAAAGAAATCGTCATCACCAAAGAATGCATTACCGAAGGCGCAAATCCCCTCGTTAAACGTTCCGCTTAAGAAGGTTTTTTATGAAAGAAATAACCATCTATCTTGCAGGAAGCATCCACAAAGGACATGAAACCAACACTTCTTTTTGGACTGAAAAAGACTTAAATGACATCAGACAGTCTCTTCCTGATTTTAATGTCTCTTTCTTAAATCCTGCCTTTCGCTCAGATGATCTCTCCGATCAACGTTCGGTCTTCGGTCGAGATATGGTCCAAGTTTTCTGCAGCACTTTTGTTTTTGTCGATGCCAGAGAGCGCCGAGGGCTTGGCGTTGGAGCTGAAATGATGTGGGCAAAAATCAATCGCATCCCTGTCATTACTTGGACTCCCAAAAATACCCACTATAACCAAACTGACACTCTGATTTTAGGAGTCCCAGTTTCGCAGTTTATCCATCCATTTGTCTTAGGTCTCAGCGATAAACTCGTAGAAAATGTTAGCGAAGGCGCTGCATGGATGCGTACCTTCTTATCCGATCCATCCATTTCAATTAAAGGACTAGATGCAATCGAAGAATACATGCAGTACTACAAAGAAAGCCAATTTCACCTCGATGCTCCCATGCAAGAAATGGCAAGCGTCAGTGCTCTCCTAAAAACCCGTCTTGAGAATCTCAAAGTCGCAAAATAGAAAACAACTCCGACAGCATTTGTAAGACAGTTGATTTATCTTTGACGTTGGGCTCAAATACTATTTATTGAGGCTTATTTTTCTCCTTATCTCCATTATTTTGAGCAACATTGTTAAGAACTATAACAGTCATGTCTAAGGGAAGAAAAATAGGAAGCAAAAATGGAAATAGAAAAAGACCGACTAACTTTACACTAAGGCTTTCCTTTTTGAGTCCCTCTAAATAATCTGTAGAACAAGCACCCTCCATTTCATCAAAATTTTTTGGATTAGAGATCAGTTGCTTTTCTAGAACGTTTGTTGGGGGTATCGTCTTTTGTTCTGAAAGCACACTTTTTTGCAATCCACCTTCATGGATAAGATTACCCTTATCAACAGCAGATGGACTAGCAAAAGCATTACTTCTCTCTAAATATGCCACAACGGCATCGTCTTTGAACAATAAGCCAATGGCTTTAACTTTTTTTGATGTTTTCGTAGGAATTTTATCCATAAAACAATCTTCTCCAAAAGTAGGACATTCTTCTGGCTTTCCTTGAAGCTTCCACAAGTTATAACAACATAAATCCCTGATAACTCGGCATTCAGCATTATCAGTTATCTGTATAAATAATGCTTTTGCATCATCTAGTTTGGTATCTTTATATAATGAGGACACACGTCTTAAATCGGATAGCAAATTCGGATGCGTAAGATAGGCGTTTATTTGCAGGTACACGATTCGGATTGCATCTACTTTTTCTTGGGCACTAGAACATAGTTCACCAATATCGTGAAAACAATTCCTCCCATATTCAAGATCCCCAATAGGTTCTTTTTTTATCCTCCAAAGATTGTAATAAACAGCATGCTCAAAGACAAAGCCATAGTCTCTGTGAACACGATCTACAAAGGAATTAAACATCTGTTTTATTTTTGAAGAATCTGCACTTCCCTCCTGAAAGGAAGTGCAGATCATATTCAGTTGATCCGATACATCTGATATTTTTTGATTAAAAAATAAAGAAACGGCTGCCATTTTGAGTCTCTCTTTTAAGTTGAATAACTATAAAAATTCTTATAGTCCTGGCATTCCCAGTATGCCGTACTGTGCATAACCCATGGCGTGACTGGAATATGTCCACTGAGTGTTCGAACAACAAAGTCAAAGAATCCTCCTACAACGCTAGTTATAACCCCAGAAATCGCAGGTTCGAATGGAGTCACCCATCTCAGAGGAGCTCCAAGGTTATTGCCAAGAGATCGAATACTACCGTTTATTTCTCCAGCCGTATCTGAATGAGCAACCATTCGATACACGCTCTTGTCGGCATCATAACGTAGTAAAGTAAGACGACCACGGTGCCAGAAATCAGTCCCATTTTGAGCAGGAAGTGAAATAACAGGATCATCCTCTACTTCCACACGACTATTTATAAAAAGTCCAGACCTATCAATCCATTCTGCAAAATGCTGATTACCAGTTCTCGGTGAGCCTAATGTCACAAGAGCTATCGTCCCTGCACGAACAGCTGAATGATTCAATAAAATGTCCGCAGCACAGATTGTAGCAAGGGCACCCCCTAGAGAATGACCTGTGACTAATATACGCCATCCTAAATTTTGATCATTCACCATAGAACTCAATATAGTTGTTATTTGTTCTTGAAGCCCTTTATATTCGTATGTAAATCCTCGGTGTAGTGATATATTTTCCAGTCCATCCAGAGAGCTTGCACTGTTTTGGATATATTCAAGATTTCTTGGCCCAAGCCAAATGTCATTTATGGCATTTGGCAAGTTGCATGTTCCACGGAATGCAAGTACGACGATCTTATTGTCTATATCGCGTAAATAAGAAACACGGCCGTCTAAACAAGCGCCTTTAGAAACATAATCTGTCGCACCAGCCGGCGAAGTATTTCCGCAGAAACGCGTAGCATAAGCTTCCCATTGTGTCAAAGACCAATTTTGAATTCCATTAGCCATAATTACCTCCTATATAGAAAGCTTGAACTGTTGTATAATACCCCTTTTTCTATCTTAAACTCTAAGCCCTTGATTATCCTATTGTGTTCTCATTCCATGCAATTAAATTTGAATTATTCCAAGAGCGTATTTTCTCATTTCATAACATGGCCTCAGAATGCAATGGAAAACTCATTAAGATAACTACATTATCTCTGGTTGATTTGCAGGCAATAGTGCCATCGCTGAGTTCACTTAGCGAATCCAGTTCGACGCTATAACTTGTGCTTTCTTTCCCAACTGCAAAAGTACGGATGCAAGAATACCGATTCCAGAACCTAACATTTTTGCTTTCAACGTGCTTGCTATGTCCGTGTCCGCTCACAAGAGTTCCATCAACGAGTTCGAGGATTGTCTTGACAGGAGCATAATCCTCTATTCCACTAAGAAATCCTGTGAAATAGGACTTTAAAGAGCTATAGAAATGAAGTCGCCGATCATACAAGATGATGGTTCCACTTTGTAATCCAGCAGCCACAATCCCGTTTTTCAGTTCAAGAAGATAAGTAACAGGTGCATTAAAATGCTCGGAATAGACATTATTGGTGTTCCGATCTAGAAAACTTAGTGTTTTATCTTCAGATCCGCTAACGAGTGTGCCGTCTTTAAGCTCAAGGAGGGAAGTAATGCGTTGCTTATGCAGCTGTAGCCATTGTTCTTTGGAAAGGTTTTGTCCGTTCCAAAGACCTAATTTTCCATTTTCTAATCCTATTGCAAGAGTTCCATCTTTCAATTTAGTAAAAATGCAAGCAGCGCTTCCAGTTGTTGTAAACACTTTAAGTTCTTGGTGCGGGGTGTTGGATCTCTCTCCCCGTTTCCATAATTGAATATTGCCCGACGAGATCAAGCCGATCATGAAATCATTTAACTCACACACAGAGCTCTTATCATGATATTGTCCGAACAAGTCCAAACAGAGCCCATCTTTACTCCAAATTTCGCATGGACCTTGACTTGCACCGCAAAGCAACGTTCCGTCGCTGAGTTGCAATAGGAAATCTAAACTTCTTGAATTTTTATTTCTAAGAGTTTTTATACACGCTCCATCCGGACTGCACAGCTCAATGGTACCGCTATATGCTTTACTGCAGGCAAAAGTTCCATCTGCGAGCTCTATATAGTGTCTGAGACCATTGATACTTTTTAGGGCCGGCTTAGCACTCCAGTCTCGTGGGGAAATTTTGCGCAGGGGAATATTATTTTCTCTCGCATATTCTTCTAAAATTCGAGCTTTTAACACGGGTGAAATTTTGAAAAAAATGTGACTGGAATTGAAAAAATTTGT
>JACCDZ011811770.1_pt1 | contig 54019 bp, 63 predicted proteins | sample 7449551 | NCBI WGS metagenome assembly JACCDZ01 (sample SAMN15323452, study PRJNA562643) | freshwater metagenome | isolation source: river surface water | place: USA:Blue River Watershed | collected 2017-08-18 | reverse complement strand
GTCCCAGCCTTTTTGCTTTTCACCCATGACACGGTTGCTGATTGCGTCACATCGCTGTGCGTGGTCTAGCTGCACGGCAATCATCCCGTCGATCAGCTCAAGCTCGCGCTCCGAATACCGCACCACGTCAGCCGGCGCACTCGTGGCCTGGACTGGCTGCGGGGTGGTATCACCAAATGCGAGGGGACGAATGCGTAGGACCGTCTCAGGCGTATAGCAGGAAGCCTCAAGCTCAGCCCCTTGCTTAGTGAATGTAATTGGATACTGAACGAACCATTCGCCATCCACCTGTGCCTCAATACACCAAGCCACCGGCTCACCCGTGGCGGGCTGCTGAGCTTCTTTGTGGGCCAGATGCAGCTCACACCATTGGACTTGGGTGTCACCGTCCCATCGGCAGTTGCACCCGGTCACGAAGACTGGCTTCTTTACGATGATGAACTCATTCATCTCACACCTCGACTTTCACGTACTCGCCCCAAGGCGGTACGACGTCGGTTGTCATGGCCCACAGCACCGGGTAGGGCGGTGGGTCTTGGGGGAACGGGCCGTAGCCGTCGGTCAGGTAGATCAGGCAGGAAGGTGTGATGCCCTCGCGCTCGACGTACTTGAACGGCGGGCGAAAGTCCGTGCCGCCGCCGCCCTTGCTGACCATCTTGAACTGCTCACCTTGGCTGAATTCGGCAACGTGGTTGATCTCGCAGTCGCACGAGATGTGGATCAGCTTCTCGGGCTCGGCTACTGCCGCGACGGCCTCGATCTCGCCGGCCAAGGCGTTGAGGATCTCGTTATTCACAGAGCCTGAGTCGTCAGAGACGACCACGCAGGTGCCCATCGACTCGCTGTACAGGCCGGGGATGATGACACCGTGGGCCATCATCATGCGGTTGGGGCGCATCCAGGAGAAGTCATTGCGGGTGATCTGACCGACGAAGGTGCGCAGCACTGCGCGCCAGTCCACGCTGGCCTTGCGATAGTCGGTCAGGAAGCGCTCCAGGCTACCTGGGAGCTTGCCGGTGTCGGCTGCGATCTTGGCAGCTTGGCCGACGGCGATCTGCCAGTCTGCAGCGATTTCCTGGCGTTCGGCATCGGACATGTCGTGCTTCATGTCGTCCTGGCCATCCTCGCCACCGCCGTCCTCGTCCGGCGGCAGCAAGCTGTAGATCTCGTCCGCAGACTTGCCTGCGAACTGAGGGTTGTGCAGCCAGCTAGGGTGCAACGGCAGGCCGGCTTCGTCCAGAATGGGGTTGAGCGCGAAGTCACAAGCGCGGTTCCAGCGCTTGTGCTGGCGTCCGTCCAGACGCCCCATGTGGTCGAGCATGCAGTGGCCCACTTCGTGAGCTACTGCAGTGGTGAGGTACTCGCGGTCGAGCTGCAGGACATAGTCCGGGTTGTAGAACATGGTCCGGCCATCGACGCACAGCGTCTTGATGGACGTGTCCTCGACGACGCGCAGGCGCAAGGCCAGCGTGCCGAAGAACGGATGCTCCAACAGGAGCTGCGTGCGTGCGCGGATGATCGCGGCTTCAGCTTGTGGGTTCATTGCGTGAGCTTCCATGCAGCGACGGCTGCGGTGATGGTTGCGAATGGGCCGATGGTGGGGACTGAAGTGTCTTGCTGGACCGAATGACTCGCCCAGTCCACGACAAAGAAACCCTCCACGTCCGGATATTGGGCGACTGATCTCTTGAGGGGGCCAGTGGCGTCTATGTTGAAGACGATTTCGTCGGTCCACGCCCAGGCGTACCAGCCCTCTGGTATCCCGGGTACCTGGTCTGTGACGTCCCCGAGATAGTCCGCCATCTCACACCTCCGGGACCTTCAGCAGGATCTGCTCGGCTTGTTGGGCAACGTGCATACGCAAGTGCATGAAGTTGCGCAGCGTGAGCGGATCGGTGTGCAGCTCGCGCAGCTCCTGGCCGATCTGCTCGAGTACGGTGTCGCCGGTGATGTTCAGTCCGTCGATCACGGTGCTCAGGGCCAGGACGTTGTCCATGAGCGAGTCGTAGATGCGGCCCTTGGGGTTGGAGCACTGCTTGACGACGTTGCCCACGGTCTCGCGCACGCGCGCCCAGACGTCCTTGACGGCTTTGTCCTGACGGCTGCGTAGCGAGGCCATGATCTGTTCACGCACCTCGTCCTGGGCGTCCTTGGCGATGTCCACGCGGAAGTCGCCAGCGTCAGGCACCGGCATGATCTCGACTTCCACATCGAACGCCGAACGAAGTTGTTCGGCTGACGGGTAGTCCTCCGGCTGGAACATCGTGTTCAGGCGCACGCGAGCGGCTTGCACAAGGTCTGGGTAGATCTTGAGGAAGTCGTTGACTGCGGCTTCGCGTTGGTGCTTGAGGCTGGCCAGCCCTTCGCGGTAGTCGAAGAACAGCTTGGATGGCAGTAGCCGCGCACCCTTGTCTGTCCAGGGCAGGGTGCGGTGGTAGTGGTACTTGCGCAGCTCGTTGCCCAGCTCGTCGATGAGCTTGAGGTGGGTCTTGTCGATGAGCTGCTTGTTGTAGCGCCCAGCGTCGTGGGCGTTGTGGGACTTCTCGATTTCAGCCGACACGGAGCGGTCGTGCTTGGTCGCAGTCCAGCGGTGGATCGTCAGATCCACGAGCATGGATTTCTCTTGGAACATGTCAGTCTCCGATGAGTTTGACGGTGGCGAAGGCTTCGAGAAGAGCGTCGAAGTGCTCTGGGTACTGCGTCGGGTGATATGCAACTACTCCGATGTACTGCATGGGGAGCCCGCGAGCGTCGATCAGTGCGGTGTACGGAATTTGCATACGTGTGTACCCTCTGCGTTCCATTGCGAGCCACTGCTGGACCTGTTCAGCCTTCTTCTGTAATGAAAGATCCACGACCATCTCCCGTCAGTTTGTAGACCGCCACCCAGCGCAGCCACGCCGCCCACTGGGCGGTGGCGACTGGGTGACCTATCTTGGCGAGGTTGTGAGCGGTCTTCTCGCCGTGGTGATACTCGGCTCCTGTATGGCGCGCGTATGCGTCGCAGAACCGCAGCCACTGCTTAAGATCAAGCAGTGGCGGCTTGTACGTCAGATCAAGACGTCCTGGTGCTTCATGACCCACGATTGAAACTCCTTGGTCTGCGTGATGTCGCGGTTGATGCGAACAGCCGAGCGCATGAAGAAGACCTGGAACTCGGTGCGCATGCGCGAAACGTAGGTGTGCAGACGGCCCATGTTGGACTTGTCCGCGCGGGAGTCCAGCATCGTGCAGATGGCGTACTGCGCAGCAGGGTTCTTGTCGTCGGGTACCGGGGCGGTATCCGGGTTGAGCATGATCTCTTCGACCGTGGGCAGGTCGCGGTACACAGCAGCGAACTGGATGTACTCGATCATCGCACCCTCGCCCACCGTGCCGGAGATCAGCTCGCGCTCGATGACAGCCGGCAGACCCTGGCGGAAGACGTCATCCACGAAGGACCAGGAGCGGGGAGAGGGGAATGCGCGTGGGTTGGTTTGCGCGTTGAAGTCGTGCAGCAGGCCGGGGCGGAACTTGATGAAGCCGCGGGTGACTTCCGAGATGTTGTTCTGCGCGGCCCACAGCAGCCAGTCATCCACGTCCACACTGAAGTCGATGTGGACGAAGCGGTTGGCCAGCGCCGAAGGCATGGCATGGGCAATGGTGCGGTCAGAAGCGCGGTTGCCGGCTGCGTGGACAGTCCAGTTCTTGGGCAGCACGTACTCGCCCAGGCGGCGGTCCAGGATGAGTTGGAACGCAGCAGCTTGCACGGCAGGCGCTGCGTGGGTCATTTCATCCAGGAACAGCATGCCCTTGGACTCGTTGGGCACCATCTTGCTGCCCTTCTTGACCATCATGGGCGGCAGGACTTCGGACTGCAGCCACGTCATGACTTGGCGCTCCATGTCGGGGATGGGGAAGCCCTGCATCATGGTGGGGTCCATGGTGGACAGGCGCTTGTCGCGCAGCTCGTAGCCCAGATCGGCTGCGGTTTGTCGCACGACATCGGACTTACCGACGCCGGGTGCGCCCCAGAGGAAGATGGGGCGTTGTTGTTTGGTCAGGTGCGCGAGGGCGACTTGAACTTCGGAGGGTTTCATGTTGATTCCTTTCAGTCAGTCCGGGAATTGAGTTGGGTGCGTAATGCTTCGATGCGGGCTACGCCTTCATCGCTCAGGAGGTACCCGGTGTAGTTCTCAATGAACTGCAGGTACTCGGTTCCCCAAGGCCCTTTATCGAGCTCGCCGCGACGAGCTGCCTCAAGTACCTTGATGAGCTCAGCGTCGGATGGGATTTTGTGCTCTGTCGTATTCATAGCCTGCGGCTCCTACGAAGATAAACGAGGGTCAGTGCTTCTTGGCCTCGTAGCGGTGGTGATCAGGGCCAGTGGTTACCACATACTTGCCAGCCTCACGGCTGTCACGTTCGCGCTTGGCCTCAGGCTTCGATGAGAAGTAGAGGTCAGGAACGATCTTGTTGGTGGTGGTGTCACGAAGGGTGAAGAGACGAAGTTTCATGGTTGCTTCCGCTTTGTCGAAAAGGAGGGATTAGATCACAAGCTGCGTGAGTTTGAATGTCGCGTACTGCAGCTTGGGTAAGTACACGATGTCGGGTCGAGGGTTGAGCGGGTCGCAAGAGTTGGAGGTTCGGCAGTTGCTTCGGTACACGCATGAAATGCGCTCTGCTTCGTGGGGCTCAGTAGAACGAGGCGGGAAGGTGCAACCTCGCGATACCACTGCAACGACCTCAATGCCCAGGTCCTCGTCGAAGTAGGTTTCACCCGGGCTCAAGGGCTTGCTAGGCTGCATCGTAGTCTCCGAGGAGTTTATGCACGGCGTGTTTGCTCAAGGGGACGAACTGAACTGACAGTTTGTCGCTGCGGCGGCTTGAGGCACACGACCCGGTGAATTCGTCCATGCACCCGCGAGCGCGGCGGGCACAGAAACTGCAGCCAAGCGCCTTGGCTACGATCAACTTTTCGGTGTGCCCTGGGTGTCTGAAGACTTCGCCGACGGGGCGATCTTCGTTCATGGCCACTCTCCTGTAAGTTTGAAGACGGCGTAGTCTTTGGGCTTGGCGAACACGACATCGCGCCCGTGGACGGCTGAGGAGCAAGCGCCGGCGATTGTTTCCTGGTCGTTGTCAAAAGCACAGCAATCTTCGTTGGTGAATACGCACCCGGCGCATCCCCAGGTAGTAGTGGCAACCATCAGCTCCCCGTGTACTGGGTGTGCGAAGCGTTCGCCGATTTGGCGGATGCGTCGTGCGCTCGTGACCTTTTGCGCCGGGGTGGTCACTTCGTCAGTTTCCATGTCAGGTACTCCTGTTTGTCGACGAAGCGCGAATCGGTATCCGACTGGTTGCACACCATCGTATTGCTGCTTTCTGCAAGTGGGCAGTAGTGCTCGTTGTGCGCGTCCGGGTACATCAGACAGCCGGGGCCAGTGCCCCGGCACCCACGTAGCTCAATGCTGAGCTCTACGACGAATGCTTCACGGGTTTGGCCCTCTTCGTCGGTGATGCTGAGGGTGCGGCCTGAAAGTGGTCCTTCTGATAGTCGGAGAACTGTGTGCAGTCTTTCCAGACCACTTTGAGACCACGAGCTGCTTTGTTGATCCACACAACCTCCAGGTGTAAACGGTGGTGCTTCAAGAGAGAAGTGAACTTGTTGGGCGAGGTGGGCATGCCGCCGACCACGTAGTCGAGCAGTACATGCAGCTCGTCACGCGAGATGGCGCACTTGCCGTTGAGGCTGTCGGTGCGCTGCATCAAGGTCTTGAGCACATCTTTGTAGTCCTCGACCTTGTTGTTCGCCAGTGCGTTGCGCTGGTACGTGTTGTTTGACGGCAGCTGCTCCAGGAAGAAGTTGAAGTTGCCACTCAGCATCGCACCGATTGCGGTGTCGATCGAGGACTCGCTGATGGACATCAGGATTTCGCGATCTTCGTTGTGCAACACCGTACTGGCCTTGATCTCGTCCAGCGGGTACTGGATGAGGTAGTCGTAGAACGCCTGCAGCTCGTTCTCGATGCCGTCGATCTCCGCCTGCGTGATCTGCAACGACTCGGGCTGGTACTTGCCCACGTTCATGCGGCGATCTTCGCGGTCGATGACGATCGGGTCAGGCCGATTGGAGCTGAAGATCCAGTTGGTGTAGTTGCGCACCTCCTGGCCGTTCTGGTACATCGCCCGCAGCGTGATCATCGGCTCGGTGATGAAGTTCTTGATCTTGGCCATCGCACCGCGTTCGTTGCTCAGGGCCTTGGTCTCGACTTCATCAACGAAGACGATGAACGCATCGCGCATGTAGGTGTTGTACTGCTCGTTGAGCTCTTCCATGCGACGGGCAGCAGTCTGCTTCTCGCCGAAGATCGGGCGCAGGATCTTGCTCATCAAGATGCCCTTGCCGGTACCAGTGCGGCCGTGCAGTACCCAGGCTGTGCGAGTGCGGTCGCGCTTTTGCACGATGTAGGCCAGCCAGTTGATGAAGTGCTCAGTCACTGTGGCGTCGCTGCCCAGTGCGTGGTGAATCACTTTCATGGTCGTGCGTGGCACGGCTCGCACCTTCTTGGGTGCGGTCTTCATGTAGACGGTTGGCAGGAACAGGTTGACTGTTCGGCTCTGCTCATCGACGCGCACGCTGCCGTGTGGGTCGAAGGTCAGGTCCCACTCAGGGATGAAGTCACCCAGGGGCACACCGTGTTGTTTGGCGAAGTGGCGCAGCTGTGTTTCGTTCTTGGCGATGTACAGGTCCAGGTTATCGCTTTGGTTGTCGTAGGTGCCGCGCCAGTACGCACCCGATGAGCGGTCGCAGAAGGCGAGATAGGTGATGCCGGCCGACGAGGTCTTCAGGCCCGAGGACATCAGCTCTTGCCAGTAGCTGGGCAGCAGCTCTTTGGTCAGGTAGCTGGGCTCGCCCTTGAAGTTGTGGATGTAGTCCGGGTTGTTCTCTGGGTGGTAGTAGGCCCAGCTGTCACCGCCGTTGAGGTTGAAGTAGACGAAGCCTCGGTCGACCTTCATCTCGGTGACGATGGCCTCGTCAGGCTTGAGCATGACCTCTGCGCCACCGACCACCTTGTAGCTGTACTTGCGCTTGGGCAGGCCCTGCGCTGCGCGGATCTCGTCGATGCGTTTGTGCGTGAGCGACTTGTTCTTCTCGGTGCTGTTGATGGCCGAGGTCTGCAAGCTGAGCTTCTCGTGCTTGCGCTTGACGAGCTGGATGCGCGGCTCCTTGCCCATAGGGTCTTTGATGCCCTTGAGGCGCGGAGGAGCGATGTAGATCAGCTTGTCGTTCTGGCATGCCGAGACATCGAGTGGCCAGCACAGGGTGTTGCCAGACTTGGCCAGGGTCATGGCACCGCTGAGTACCGGCAGCTCATGGTTCTTTTGCATCAGCCACTGCTTGAGCAGGGGAGCTGAGCACGGCTTGTCCAGCATCATGAAGATGTGGGCACGCATGCGGTAGTTCTCGATCCCGTAGGACGCAGACCACTGGATGACGTAGGACACATCGCTCAGACCCATCTCTTGAAGGAACAGCTCCACGGTGAGGGGCACAGTCATGGTCTGGCCAGACGGTGTCTGCATGTCCATGGTCTCAGGCAGACCGTCCAGGTCGAGCACGATCCAGTCGGTGGCAGCGTTGCGGTCTGTGCTGCCCGCACGCGACTCACTCACGAGGGGGTGTTGCAGCGTGCCTTTGAGCAGACAGTTGTTGGCAGCAGCATGCTTCTTGAGCAAGTGCTCGAACTGCGAGAGGTTGTTGCACACCTCTTCATGTGAGGTGAACTCCCACGTCATGGGGTAGGGAGTCTTGACTACACCATTGGGTGTCTTGGCGTAGGTCTTGGTCAGCGGCTCAGGAGCCTGAAGGAAGTGCAGCTTCATGTCGAATCCACGGTAGTCAATCTGCAAGGATAAACGAGAACGACACGCGTCAGATGCGTTCACCTGTGTGTCGACAGGCCATCTACCACTGGTTCTCTTGTCTCTTCTAGGTCTTACATTCTTACATTACATTCTTAAAACTATCGTTTAGGAAAAAATATAAATACTTATAGATATATATATATCTTCTCTTAGAGGAAGTTCCGGACGGATCGTTTGCTACCCATACACCCGACGAGCGAGTTATCGCGGAGCAGGGCCGAAGCCCCACTCCGCTCACTCACACCACTTAGCCCACGTTCTGCGCCGCAGCGTCTTGCGCAGCAGAGTGCGCACGGAACCGCGGCGAACGCAGCACGTTGTCCAGATCGGTATTCACTCGCATCACACAAGCAAGCGTCTTGAGGTAGTCCGCATCGTTATCGTCTACGTCCGCTTTGCGTTCTGCGTACTCTTCAGCACGATCTGCTGCCTTCATAGTTGCGTCGATGCACTGACGCTGTTGATCCAAGCTCCAATCGCAGAAGTTTGTCGACGGTGTGAAGTTACCCAGGTTAGCCTTCATCGCGATGTTGAACATCACATGGACGATGTGACCCTGGTTAGCCAGCGTCTCTTCCACCTCGCGCAGCTTGTCTTCCTTGCGAGTCATTTTCTTCTGAAGCATCAGCTTGGCTTGTTCGTCTGACAAGCCGAACGCTTCAGCACGGATGGCGACGCTCTTGGCAGCACGACGTGCTTCCGTGGCCTTGATCTTCATCTTAGGCTTCTCATAGAAGCGTGCGTCCAGTTCAGGGATCTCGTAGGAACGCGCGTGACCCTGCCAATCCAGGCAGTAGCTGGTGAGTTCGGCTGCCATCTCGTGGATGTCGTCGCGCAGCGCCATGAGATCACGGATGATCTCAACAGGACCAGTAGCGCTGCTGCCGATCTCGTGGAAGCACTGCTCGGCAAATGCCGCTTCACCCAACGCCGCAGTCAAGTCTGCGAGGTTGTCGTTTGTGCTCGAACCTGCGAGCTTCTCCATCTGGTCTGCTCGGATGAGCTTGAACAGCTGGCGTGCAGCGGACTGCACGTTGATGTCCACGCGAAACGCGAAGGACTGAGCCATTTGGGCTGCGACATCGAAGTCTTTCACTGAACGGATGTACTCGAGCAAGTCGAAGTAGTTGTGCGCAGAGGCGGGAGCGGCAGGCGTGACCTCCTTAGCGACTTGAGCTTCGTTCTTGGGCAGTTGATAGGTCTTGGACATAGCGATTCCTTTGCAAGTTGATGAAGTGGTGCAAGTGCACCGGTCTGGGCCGAACCCAGACCGCTGAACTCAATACAGGAGCTCGTAGGGGACGCGACGGTTGTGCGCCATGTAGAGCGCAGCTGCCTGCATGGGGAACTCGTCCAGGTACGAGTCCTCCAGGTGCAGATAGCGCTGCACCTCCACGCGTCGGATCTCTTCCTTGCGGAAGACGAACCCTGGCTGCACCTCAATTACTCGAGGTGGTGGCGCAGCAGGGCTGACATCCGCAGGCAACGCCATGAGCTTGGCGACGCGTGCGTCCTCCTTCGCACGCCACTCGCTGCGAGACAGGCGACGGTTGGTGTTGATGATGCTCATGCGAGCGCCTTACCGAGCACCATGCGCTCGGCTTCTGCTTCTGACACACCGAGGACTTCAGCCACCGTGAGCGTGCGACGACGCAAGATCTCGTAGGGGTCATACGTCTCATCAGGCACATCGCGCTGCACCTCGTAGAACGTGGTCAAAGAGACCTCTTCGATGGTGATGCGTTGGCGCTTGATGCGCACCAGGTGGAACTCCATTTCACTTTTGGGCATTGTTGATCTCCTTAGTGATTTCGGTGATGGTGGCAATGAGAGGCTTGATGCCCCGCAGCAGAGCTGCGAGGTCGAACGACACGGCGTAGTTCTCGACCAAGTACGAGGCAATGACCTCGTTGCCTTGATCGTTTGTCACGTTGATGTTCAGGTTCTTTGCAGTAGTGACGACTTTCATAGCAAATGCTCCAGTTGGGTGAATGACAAAGGACGCTCAAAAACCAGCGAGCTTGCTCGCTGGATAGAGCCAGTTGATGAGAGCCAGTGCAGCGGCCATGCACACTGCACCGAGTAGTTCAGGACGGCGCATGGATCCGCTCTGCTGTGCGCTTCCAGAGCGCTTCGTCTGGTGAGAGGGCGTGCATCGGCGTGCGGTGCACTGGCGCGATGTACTCGTAGATGTTGACCGAGGGCTCGGTCAGGTCACGCTGGATCACACGCGCGAACACGTAGTGCGGTGCCAGCAGGTTGAGCGCTGTGAGGTAGCGCATGACCACTGCTTGTTCAAGCTGCACGCCAGTTCTCCTCGCAGAGTTGTTCGTAAATGGACTCGACCAGCGCATCGAAGTCGAGTGAGTTGGGCGAGTCGCGCTCGCACGCACGCATGTACGCTTCCTCCCGACGGTCGTCGTGGAGCTGAAGCTCGACTTCGAGATCCTCACGGATCTCGTGGTGCACCGCCCGCTTCGCGATGTCTCTGGACAGCAGCGTTAGCCCGCATTCCACGAGCGTGGTGTACTCGCGGGCGTGCTTGACCAGTGCGTTGTAAGCCTCGTTCTCGCCGCGCTGCCAGAGCACATCGGCAATTTCAAACAGTGTCATACCAACTCCTCTCGTGCGTAGCCCACGAGGCCACGCGTGTAGTAACGGTCTTCCTTGATCACGCCGAACACGGCGCGAGCGACCATGACAGTGAAGATCGAGCAGATGAACGAGAAGATCCCGCTCATCGTGCCAATCAACGTCCCCCAATGAATCAGGAGGTTTAGTGCGAGGCACACGAAGTGCAGTGCCACGCAATGCCCCTCGTTCCCGAGGATGCGAAGCCGCGTGCGCGGCCGCAACATGCTGAGCAAGATGAACTCGAACACGACGTTCATCAGCCCGAATATCAGGACTGCGCTGATCATGATTGTTCCTTCATACGAGCAGCGACAGCACCATGGCTATCACCAAGAGACTGAGGATCACGCGACGAGCCCACCGCTCGCCGGGGCTCTCCATGTCGTGCAAGATCTGGCTGGGTGTGCGCTTCATTGCTGCGCCCTCCGCACCACGCCGCCGAGTTCGCGGGCGCGACGCATCGCAGCCAAGTAGCTGCCCCGCACCTCGGGGTCGAATTCGTGCACGAGCTTGTTGTTGCGCACCGCGCTCTGGCTCACCGAGTGAGCCTGTGCGGAGCCCGTAGCCACTGGGCTCTCGGCCTGCGCTGGCTGAGCACGCAGCGCCTCGATCTCGGCGCGAGCGGCAGCGAGCTCCGCCCGCAACGCCTCGATCACTGCGTCGCAGTGGATGCGGCTCTCGTTGAGTTGCCCATTAAGCTCGATGAGCTCAGCCTTCTTCATGCGCTTGATGTCCATAATGCTCTCCTGCGAGTTAAACGATGAGGCGGGGGCACGCGGCCCCCTGGGTGTTACTCGGTCGTGGCCAGGCGACGCTGCTTGGCCGCCGGGGGGGCAGCGGCCTCGACCGCTGCGCCGATGGCGGCGGCGCGCTGCTCTGCCAGCGCAGCGCGGCGAGCGGCGAGCTCGCCGGACTTCGCAGCGTACTGCTCGGTCGCGCCAGCGGCGACGTCCTGGCCGAAGCGGCCGGTGTACTGCGCAGCAGACACCGCGCCGTGCACGGTGTAGGCGGCAGCGCTGCCGATCGCGCGGCCGATGGTGGAACCGATGGTGTTGTGGGCTTGTGCCATGTGAAACCTCTGAAGTTAAGTCGAGCAAGACGCTCAAAGAACGCCGACAAACCAGACGGCTTGCCGGCTGGTGGCTGTTCAGGGCAGCAGAGTGGTGATCCACTCGTGCTTCTGAGCAACCAGTCCGAGGTCGCGCGCCTTCCAGAAGACGCGCTTCGGGCTGGGCGGCAGCGGGCCGAGGTTGCCGGGGTGGACGAGATCGAGGATCGCGTCGGCGTACTCGGTGTTGAACACCCAGCGTGCGTTGGCACGCTCGGCGATACGCACGCGGGACCAGTAGCCTGGGTCGTAGTAGGGCATGTCATGCTCCAGTGATTGAGATGCGCAACGCCAACGAACCGATCAGCTTGCTGAGCGGTTTGTCTTCGGGCTGCATCCCAATGCACCGAGGGGGGAGGGGGGCAAGAGACTCCTTTCGGCTGGCTCGGTGAGCGAATCCGAAGTGGGGTGCGTCCACGAGCGAGGAGGGGGAGGGGACCCACGCGACCGTGCCACCAAGTCCCACGCCAAAAAGCACTCCAAAAAATTTTTGCAAAAAATTTCGCAACCCAACTCGCTACAATCCAACCCATGGCACGCACATCCGTACAGCAGCGCAACAAGGAAGCGACGAAGCTCGCCGACCTCGCCTCGGCGCGCACCGCCGTCAACACTTCGACCATGGGTGCAGCCGCGCTCGTGCCCGCCGACAAGCCGCTCACGGACAGGCAGCGCCAGTTCGTCAAGTTCTGGGCCGAAGGGGACACCATCCCCAACGCCATGCAACGCGCCGGCTACAACGAGCAGCCCAGCTACGGGTACCGCATGGCCAAGATGCCCAACATCCTGGTCGAGTTCGACCGGATCAAGGCCAAGTGGGAGGAAGCGGCCCAGACCTCGCGCCAGCAAGTGATGGAGATGCACAAGGAGGCGTTCGAGATGGCCAAGATGATGGCCGAGCCCGCCACCATGGTCTCCGCCGCCCGCGAGATTGGCCGCATGTGTGGCTACTACGAGCCCGTGAAGCAGCGAATCGAGTTCACCGTCAATGGCCAGATCGCTGTCAAGCGCCTGGAAGCCATGTCTGATGAGGACCTGCTCCGCCTTGTGACCGAGGGTTTGCAGGCTGGGCAGGCTGCAGCCCAGGATCAGCTCGCTCTGGAAGACAGCTCCGACATCACCGACATTGAGGACGCCCCATGAAGCTCTACATCGACACCGAATTCAACTCCTATCGCGGCGAGTTGATCTCCATGGCCCTGGTCGACGAGGCCGGTGAGCATTTCTACGAGGTGCTCCATTACCCCGCTTGCCAACCAGGAGCCTGCGACCCGTGGGTTCGGGCGAACGTCCTCCCTGTCCTAAACAAGGAGCCGGTGGGCCTGAACGCCTTTCAGCGCCAGCTGTGGGGCTACCTCTCGCGCTACGACGCCATCCATGTGATCGCCGACTACCCCACGGACCTGCAGCACTTCTGCTGGGCCCTGGAAACCGGCCCTGGTGAGCGCATCCCGACCCCTCCGCTGACCATGGAGATCCGCCGAGACCTCCACACAGGCCGCAGCGCCATCCCGCACAACGCCCTGGCCGACGCACAGGCCCTGCGGGCCATGGAAATGGCCCAGGACGACGACGTCTGACACCCAGACACCTCTCAACCCTGCCGAAGGCCTCAAAACGCCGGAAGGAGACGACCATGATCAGAGGGTCCGATGGCCTCGACTACGAAAACCTCACGGAAAAGCTCCTCAGCAACCCCGCCAAGCGCTACGACCTCCCTGCCGCCCAAGATCGCCGCAGCCCAGGCTGAACTCGCCTCCCGCATCCTGGCCAAGCGCCGACTGATCCCCTTCACCCAGCGGATCAACCCCCGCTACGACGCCGGCTGGGTCCACCAGGACATCGCCCGTCGCCTGGAGCGCTTCTCCCGCGAGGTGGCTGAGGGCAAGAGCCCGCGGCTGATGATCCTGATGCCGCCCCGGCACGGCAAGTCCGAGCTGGCCAGCCGCATGTTCCCCGCGTGGCACCTGGGGCACAACCCAGACCACGAAATCATCGCCTGCTCGTACAACGTGAGCTTGGCGATGAGCTTCTCCCGCAAAGTCAAGGAGGTGTTCAATGATCCCGCGTACCAGAGCGTTTTTCAGACACGTCTGCACCCAGACTTCCAGGCGAACGAAGAATGGGGCATTTTGGGTACTCGCGGCGGCTACGTTGCTGCTGGTGTCGGTGGGGGTATCACTGGCAAGGGCGCACACGTCCTACTTATTGATGACCCGATCAAGAACGCTGAGGAAGCAGACTCAGCAGAGACCCGCGAAAAGCTCTGGGACTGGTACGGCTCCACCGCGTACACCCGTTTAGCTCCTGGCGGCGGCGTCCTGGTCATCCAGACGTGGTGGCACGACGATGACCTCGCCGGCAAGCTCCAGCAGGCCATGGCCCTCGACGAAGAGGCTGACCAGTTCGAGATCGTCAAGTACCCGGCCATCGCCGAGGCCGACGAGTGGCTCGACCCGGTCACTGACGAGATCGTGCGCATCACCCACAGCGAGGCCGTCGCGCCCAACCTCTTCCATGAGGAGCTGCCCGCCTTCGCCCGCGCGGCCAAGATGGGCATCGACGTCGTCACCCGCTCGCTCAAGTTCCTGCGGGCCAAGGGCGGGGCGCTGCACCCCCAGCGCTACGACGAGCGCAAGCTGCACAGCATCAAGAAGACGATCCCGGCCCGGTTCTGGGCCGCGCTGTACCAGCAGAACCCGGTACCCGACGACGGGGCGTACTTCACCAAGGAGCAGTTCCGCCAAGCCGGCCTGCCCCCGCTGCGCCGCGCCAACGTGTACGTCGCTTTTGACTTCGCCATCAGCGAGAAGAAGCAAAACGACTACACCGTCGGCGTGGTCGGGCTGCAGGACGAGAACGACGTGCTGCACGTCGCCGAGATCATGCGTTTCAAGTCTGGCGACGGCATGTTCATCGTCGAGTCGATCTTGAATCTTTGCCAGAAATGGTATAGTCCGAACCTGATACTGGGGTTCGAAGACGGTCAGATCTTTCGCGCGATCGAGTCTCTGCTCAAGAAGCGGATGCGGGAGCGCAAGTTCTACCCCTCGACCCAGTTACTCAAACCCATCACCGACAAGATGGCCCGCGCAAGACCTTTGCAAGGGCGCATGCAGCAGGGGATGGTGAGCTTCGCTGAAGCTGCGCAGTGGTATGACACCGCTCGTGCGGAGATGCTCCGGTTCCCGGCAGGCGTACACGACGACCAAGTCGATGCGCTTGCCTGGATGGCAACCATGGCGGTGGGCCGCGAGGCTCCCCGTCAGCAGCAGGCGAAGGCACCGAAGTCGTGGAAGGACAAACTCAAGACGCTGGGCGGAACGGTGAGCCACATGGTGGCGTGAACGCCCTTGAGGGGTTGACCGACGAGGAATCCTCGCTCCTCACCCACGAGCTGTACCTCGACGCGATCATGGGCGTGGACATCAACCCCGCCCTGGGCATCGAGTGCGAGCGCAACGGCTGGGCGTACTGGTCCCCCACGACTTCCCGCCACGAGTGGTTCCGCAACAAGCTCGATGAGCTGCCGCTGGAGACGCTGATCGACCTCTACATGGCGCTCAAGGAGGCCCAGCTGTGAGCACACCGGCTGAGTTCATCGCCCGCGCCTTCGCCGTGCGTACCGCCGCGCACCTTGCCCACCTCCAGAGCCGCTCCTACGCCGAGCACGTCGCCCTGGGCGGCTTCTACGATTCCCTGGTAGACCTCGTTGACAGCTATGCCGAGGCCTACCAGGGTCTTTTTGGCCTGATCAAGGACTACCCCGCCACGCCCGCCCCCACGGACGCGCCGCTGAATTTCCTGGTCGACTTCGCCGACTGGCTCAACACCCACCGCGACAAGCTGGGGACTGGGCAGACCGCGCTGGAGAACATCCTGGACGAGGCCGTCGCGCTGACCGCCCAGACCATCTACAAGCTCCGTTTCCTGAAGTGAGGTTGCCATGCCAGGACCGCTGACCCGCTCACCCCTGTCCGGCGCCTTCTGGCGGCAGATGGGAGCCGGCCTGCGTGACTCGGTGTTCGCCCCGGCCGCCCAGGACGTCATGGCAGGGCATCAGTCCCTCAAGCAGAGCTACCCGCTCCCCTACGAGGTGGCGCAGACCGCGTTCCCGCCGCTCGGCATCGCAACAGCTGGCCTGGACTACGCCGAGGCCGCGCAGAACAACGACTCGTCCGGCATGGCCAGTGCCGCACTCTCGGCAATCCCGGTGGTGGGGCGGAGCTTCCGAGTGGGCCGCGCCATCCCCTCGCTGCGTCAGGCGGTCACCGCTGCGCCCGCCCAGCACGGCCTCAGACTGACCAATCCAGTGATGGGGACCACGTTCAAAGCCGGGGCAGCGGAGAACGTCACCCAGATGGGCGAGGCCGCATACGAACAAGACCTGTTCGGCACACGCCGGAGGAATGAAAATGCCCGTTGATACCGATCTGGCGATGAAAATGTGGGTCCGCTACGCGTGGGCTCGAGACAATGGCCACACCCAGTTCATCGAGAAGGCCGACAAGTGCGACGCCTTCTTCCGTGGCGACCAGTGGGACCGCGCTGACAAGGCCCGGCTCGCCGCCGTGCGCCGCCCGGCCCTGACGATCAACAAGATCATCTCCACCGTCTCCAACGTGATGGGCGAGCAGATCTTCAACCGCGCCGAGGTGGGCTTCACCCCGCGCTCAGGCGCCCCCACCGAGACCGCCGACGTCCTCAACAAGGTCTTCAAGCAGATCAGCGACAACAACCAGCTCGACTGGAAGCGCAGCGACATGTTCGCCGACGGCATCATCACCAGCCGAGGCTTCCTGGACGTCCGCATCGAGAAAAACGACTCGATGCAGGGCGAGGTCCGCATCGAGAACCTCAACCCCAAGAACGTCGTGATCGACCCGGACGGCGAGGACTACGACCCAGACACCTGGAGCGAGGTCTTCACGACCAAGTGGGTCACCGCCGACGACATTGCGGTGCTTTACGGCAAGACGGACGCCGAGATCCTGCGCAACCGTGAGCAGAGCTTCTTCCCGTTCGGCTACGACTCCATCCAGGCCTTCCGCGACCGCTTTGGCGACCGCTTCAACTCCCTGTACGCCGGCGGCTACGACTTCAGCAGCGTTCAGCGCAACATCCGCCTGATCGAGCGCCAGCACCGCATGCTGGACTCGCAGAAGCACTTCGTTTCCCCGGAGACGGGCGACATGCGGGCGATCCCTGAGGAGTTCGACCGCAACAAGATCGCGTGGTTCGTCGAGAAGTACGGCTTCCAGGTCACCAAGAAGCTCGTGCGGCGCATCCGGTGGACCGTGATCGCCGACAACGTGCGCCTGCACGACGACTGGAGCCCCTACAAGCACTTCACCGTGGTGCCGTTCTTCCCGTACTTCCGCCGGGGCACCACGATCGGCCTCGTCGAGAACCTGCTCGGCCCTCAGGAGCTGCTCAACAAGGTCTCCAGCCAGGAGCTGCACGTCGTCAACACGACGGCCAACAGCGGCTGGAAGGTCAAGGCCGGCAACTTGACGAACATGACCGTCGAGGAGCTGGAGGAGAAGGGCGCCCAGACCGGCCTCGTGCTTGAGGTCAACGACATGGATGGGGTCGACAAGATCACGCCCAACGCCGTGCCCTCCGGCCTGGACCGCGTCTCCTACAAGGCTGAGGAGCACATCAAGACGATCTCGGGCGTCTCGGACTCCATGCAGGGGTTCGACCGCGAGGACGTCGCCGCCAAGGCCATCCAGGCCAAGCGCCAAGCCGGCTCCACGAACCTCGCCAAGCCGCTGGACAACCTCACCCGCTCGGACTTCATCCTGGCGCGCAACGTGCTCGATCTGGTGCAGAACTTCTACACCGAAGAGCGCATCCTGACCATCACCCACAACCGCACCACCGGCGAGAGTGAGGACTTCACGGTCAACCAAGTCACCCCCGAGGGCGAGGTCGTCAACGACCTGACCCTGGGCGAGTACGGCATCGTCGTCACCAGCGTGCCGCACCGCGAGTCCCTGGAAGACAGCCAGTTCGAGCAGGCCGTGGCCCTCAAGGAGCTGGGTGTGCAGATCCCCGACAGCACGCTCATCGAGTCCAGCCGCCTGATGAACAAGAAGGAGCTGCTCAAGCAGCTGGCGGATCAGGCCAACAGCCCCGCTGCCCAGGCCGCAGCCCGCCTGCAGGAGCGCGCCCAGGCTGCTGAAGTGGCCAAGACCGAAGCCGAGACCGCCAACAAGTCCGCCGACGCCAACCTCAAGGGCACCAAGGCCCAGAAGACCCTCATCGAGGCCCAGGTCCTGGCCAACACGCCGCCTGACACCCCCGAGGCGCCGGCCGACAACTCGCACGAGCTGGTCAAGACCGCCCACGAGATGGATCTGGCCGAGCGCGAGTTCGAGCACAAGCGCGAGATGGACTACATGGAGCACGGTCTGCGCCGTGAGACCCAGGCCAACGAGCTGGCCATGCGCCAGCAGGAAATGCAGCAGGAGGCGCAGGACCGCCGCCTGCAGGCTCACAAGGACGCGGCAATCGCCGCACAAAAACCCCAGACTCGCCAACCCACGAAGAGTCTTCGCTGACAGGAGAAACCCACCATGCTGATCCACCGACTGCACCCGATGTTCCGCCGCTTCATGCGCCCCGCCGATGACGAGGGCTCCACTGGGGGTGGCGCCGCCGACTACGGCAACGACTTCACGCCCACGGACGACGATGCCGCTGGCGCCGAGGCCAGCCCGCTGCGCGAGGCCGCTGAGCCGACCGCTGAGGAGAAGGCTCTGATCACCGGCGAGGCTGAGGCTGAGGCTGAGGCCGAGGGCGGAGAAGGCGGGGGCGAGGGCGAGGGCGAGCCCAAGGGCAAGGGCGGTCGCATCCCCCTGAGCCGCCACGAGAAGATCCTGGCCAAGGAGCGCGAGCGTCGCCAGGAACTCGAGCAGCAGCTGGCCCAGTTCCAGCGCGGCAACGAGGTGGCCAAGGTCAACACCAACATCACCGCCGCCGAGACCAAGGTCATCGAGCTGGAGAAGGAGTACCACGCCGCCCTGGGCGACGGGGACATCGACGAAGCGGCCAAGCTGATGCGCGAGATCCGCGTGCTGGACCGCGACATCAGCGACCTCAAGGCAGACATGAAGTCCGCCGCCGCCGAGGCCCGGGCGGTCGAGCGCGTGCGCTACTCCGTGGCCCTGGAGCGCGTCGAGGAGGCCTACCCCGAGCTGAACCAGGACCACGAGGACTACAACCCTGAGCTGACCCAGGACGTGGTGGATCTCAAGGCGACCTACGAGGGTCGTGGCCTGACCCCCACGGCTGCGCTGCAGAAGGCCGTCAAGCGCCTGATGGGCACCGAGGGCCGCGACCAAAAAATCGCCACCGAGGTGACGCCCCGCGTCAATGCCGCTGAGGTGGCCGCAGCGCGCAAGAAGGACGCCGTGGGCAAAGTGCTCGACGCCACCAAGCGCCAGCCGCCGGGCTCGCGCAACGTGGGCCTGAACAGCGACGCCCTGGGCGGCGGGCTGAACGCCAAGGACGTGATGCGCATGGGCCACGATGACTTCGTCAAGTTGTCGGAAGACGCCCTGTCGAAGATGCGCGGCGACGAGATTTAAGGAGACCGCCATGAGCACAGATGCACAAATCGAGCAAGAGATTCAAGCCAAGGGCCTGACGGCACCGCGCGTGACGCCTGCAGACATCGAGGCGAACATCGCCAGCGAGCACTACTTCACCGCTTCCCAGGCCCTGGTCGGCGAAACGCGTGGGCCCGAGTGGCAGGCGACGCCGAAAGAGCTTGACCTGCTGACCTTCTGCGTGCTGGTGCTGCGCAACGGCTTCACCGTGACCGGTGAGTCGGCTTGTGCCAGCCCTGAAAACTTCGATGCCGATGTGGGCCGCAAGATCGCCCGCCAGAACGCCATCAACAAGGTCTGGCCGCTGATGGGTTACGAACTGCGTAGCAAGCTGCACGCCGGCTGATCGTCACCCCCCGCCAACAAGAAACGACGCCTCTGGCGTCGTTTCTATTTTTTCGGGTATCATTCGAATCAACTCGGTAAGGCAAGGCACGACAGCCCTTCCACCCCTCCTCGCAATGTCTGGGCGACATCAGACGAAATGGCGCGACACCAGTCGCATATCTGATTTCGACATAGAGGAGATGCCACCATGGCATTGACCAACTTTGCAGCGCTCACGACTGAGCAAAAGACCATCTGGTCCAAGGACCTGTGGAAGCAGGCACGTAACCACTCCTTCATCAACAAGTTCCTGGGCAAAGGCCCCAACTCGATGGTTCAGCACATCACTGAGCTGAAGAAGTCCGAGAAGGGTGCACGCGCAGTGATCACATTGCTGGCTGACCTGCAGGGCGACGGCGTGGCCGGCGACCGCACGCTGGAAGGCAACGAAGAAGCCATGCAGTCCTTCGATCAGGTGATTCGCATCGACCAGCTGCGTCATGCGAACCGCCACGAAGGCCGCATGGCTGACCAGAAGTCGGTCGTCGAATTCCGTGGCGCCAGCCGCGACGTCCTGGCCTACTGGCTGGCTGACCGCATGGACCAGATGGCATTCCTGTCCATGTCCGGCGTGAGCTTCGGCAAGACCAACAAGGGCGCCAACCGCATCGGCTCGGACCTGACCAACCTGGAGTTCGCCGCTGACGTGAGCGCCCCGACGGCCAACCGCCGCCTGCGCTGGGACGGTACTGCCAAGACCCTGGTGGCCGGCGCTGCTACCACGGGCCTGGCTGCGACCGACACCCCGACCTGGAACATGCTGGTGCAGCTCAAGGCCTACGCCAAGGACCGCTACATTCGTGGCGTGATGGGCGACGGCGGTGACGAGACCTTCCACGCCTTCCTGACCCCTCAGGCCATGGCCAAGCTGAAGATGGACCCGGACTACATGCTGAACCTGCGTCACTCGCAGCAGCGTGACAAGAACGAGTCCCTGTTCACCGGCTCCAGCGTGAAGGTCGACGGCATCTACCTGCACGAGTTCCGCCACGTCTACAACACCTCCGCTGCTGCCTCCGGCAGCAAGTGGGGTGCTGCTGGCACGGTGGACGGTTGCCAGATCCTGTTCTGCGGCGCGCAAGCCCTGGGCATGGCTGACATCGGTGCCCCCGAGTGGGTGGAGAAGGGCTTTGACTACGAGAACCAGCAAGGTATCTCGGTGGGCAAGATCCTGGGCTTCAAGAAGCCTGTCTTCCACAACATCTACGAAGGCACCGCCGAAGACTTCGGCGTGATCTCCTGCTACGTCGCTCAGTGATGAGCAGCTGGGGCTTCGGCCCCAGCCCGTAGCACACCCATCTGAATAGGAGCCAACCATGGCCAAACTCCGTAAGAACCGCACTCTGCAGTACCCCCTGGTCGCTGAGTTCACCTTCAACGTGGCCGACACGATGGTCGCCACCGACGGCGTCGAGCGCGTGATCGGCGCTGCCGGCGCAGCTCAGATCTTCGACGTGGTCGGCCTGCCTCCGCTGGCAACCGTGATCGGCGGCGATGTGGTCGTCGAGACCGCCTCGAACGACGCCAGCACCGCCACCGTCAAGGTGGGCGACTCGGTGAGTGATGCGCGCTACCTGGCTGCGACCAGCATCAAGACCCCCGGCCGCACGGCCCTGGTGCCCACTGGCTACCGTGGCAACGGTGAGGACATCCGCCTCACCCTGGCCAACGCCACCGGCGGCGCAACCGCTGGTACGGTGACGGTTCGTGTCCAGTACACGATCCAGAACCGCTCCAACGAAGTCCAGATCGCCTGATCGGACTGAAAACTGACGGGGCTTCGGCCCCGTCGCTTCACCTGGAGAGACACCCATGAAATTCACCCTGCACCGCGACCGCACCGTACCCACCACTCGTGGCCACTTCATCGAGTTCAAGAAGGGCGAGCCCACCTACGTGCCGCCTGACTGCTACGACGAGGTCATCGCCGTCGGCGCGGTCCCTGAAGAAGAGCTGGTTGAGCCTGCGCAGCCCGCCAACAGCGAGCCCACCGACCCGGTCGCACGCCGCAGCGCCCTGTTCGACGCCTTCGACGCCATCGTGCTGCGCAACAACACCAACGACTTCACCGCCGGCGGCGTCCCTGGTGCCAAGGCTGTGACGGCCGTCCTGGGCTGGGCTCCTGACAACAAGGAGCGCACCGACGCCTGGAACAAGTACCGCGAAGAAAAGGGTGAAGCCTGATGGACACGGGCGAGCTGCTTACCCTCCTCCGCCAGGAGCTGGCCGACACCGTCGAGCCTTACCTCTGGTCGGACGATGAACTCCTCACCTACCTGAACGACGCTCAGGTGATGCTGGCCCGCAAGACGGACGGCATCCCTGACGCCTCGACTCCGGTGGTGACGCAGCTCGCCATCACCCCTGGTGTGGAGTGGTACCCACTCCACGCCAAGGTGCTCAAGGTGCGCACCGCCACCCGCCTGTCCGATGGCGGGCGGCTGGAGGTGCTCACGCCTGAGACCGCCGAGCGCAATGGCGTTCGGTTCAACGGTACTCAAGGCCCTGTGCGGGTTGCCGTGCAGGGCTTTGAAGATCGCAAGCTGCGCGTCTGGCCGATCCCCTCGGTCGCCGACACGCTGAGCTTGGCGGTGTTCCGCATGCCCCTGCGGAGTCTGCTCGATGCGGACCCTGAAGTGGCCGAGCACCACCACATCCACCTCCTGCTGTGGGCGCGCTCGCGGGCCTACCTCAAGCAGGACGCCGAGACTTTCGACAAGGGCCGCGCTGACGACTTCGAGGCCCGGTTCCGCGCCTACTGCGACGAGGTCGTGCGCGAACAGTCCCGTCTCCGCCGCTCGTCCGGCACCGTCGCTTATGGAGGCCTGTGATGGCCCAGATCCTCACCCTCAAACAAGGTGATTCGTTCGAGCGACTGCTGCCGATTCCTGACAGCTTCGTCGACGGCTACTTCACGGACTGGGTTGCGTCGTCCCAACTCAGGAGCACCGAGGACGGGTCGGTCATCGCGGAGTTCGATGTGGCCTGGGCCGATCCAGTGACTACCCGTGTACTCCGCCTCACGAAGATCGACACCACGCTGTGGCCTCTCGGCACTGCTGAGTTCGACGTTCAGTTCAAACGCGTTTCGGACGGTTTCGTGCTGAGCACCTCCACCGCGAAGTTGAAGGTTACCAAGGACGTCACCTCGCCATGATCCCCCCTGAGCAGGTCATTGAACTCGCCCTTGTCAGCGCCCACCCCGCGCTGACGCTGAAGTTCGTTGACCAACCCCCCGTTACCGCTGAGCTGGTTGCGGCTGTCACTGGTGCGCGGGGGCCCAAGGGTGACCCCGGGGACGACTTCGCTGAACTGACCGTTGACCCGGTCCTCATCTTTGAGAACGCACTGGTGTAAATCATGAGCCTGACCGTACAGATCTCCAACCTCGCCGTGCGCATCGCCACCGAATGCAAGTCGATTCGGGCGACCACCGGTGACAAGACCGCGTTGACCACCACGGACAAGACGTCCCTGGTCGCGGCCGTCAACGAACTGAAAGCGGCGCTCTCTGGTGCGGCCGGCATCCTCGACAGCGCCGGGGTTGGCGACACGTCCCACACTTGGTCGGCCGACAAGATCATCACCCAGCTCAACGCAGTCAAGTCCGACATCCTGGGCGGCGCCCCGGCGGCTTACGACACGTTGCTGGAGATCGCCAATCAGCTCAGCACCGACGGAGGCGCGATCAGCGGCCTACTGACGGCGGTGGGCAACCGGGTGGCCTTCGACCAAGCACAGACCCTGACAGCCCCCCAGAAGGCCCAGGCCATCTCCAACATCGGCGCCATCTCCGCAGCTGACGTCGGCGATGTCACGACCAACTTTGTCACCACCTTCGAGGCGGGCCTGGTATGAGTCTTGTCACCCAGATCGCGGCCCTTGCGACTCGGGTGGCTGCTGAGATCAAGCTCCTGCGCACGGAGATCCCGCCAGGCCTGCCGGCCTACGCCGGCACCGCTCAGGAGGTTCTGACGCAGACGCCTGGAGGGAGCGCCTGGTCTCGGGACCTGAGCATCAACACTTTGGTCGTCTCGGGCATGACCGTCGGCCTGGGCGGAGGCGCGGGCGAGACCAACATGGCCATGGGGCTGAACGCGCTCGCAGCCAACACGACAGGGTTCGGGTTGGCTGCGGTCGGCTCCGACGCGCTCTCCTCCAACACGTCGGGGAACTACAACTTCGCCGGCGGGTTCTCCGCCCTGGCAGTACTCTCCACGGGATCGGACAACACCGCCCTTGGCACGCTGGCCGGCTCCCAGCTTGAGACCGGCGGGAGCAACACGTTTGTGGGCCGCAGCGCGGGCTCAGCCGTCAAGACGGGTAGCAGCAACACGATCATCGGTCGGCACACGGGCACAGCTGGCTTGACCGGCACCATCGTCCTGGCGGCGGGCATCACGGTGCGTGCATGGTGTGACAGCACTGGCAAGTGGGGCCTTGGCACAGGCTCTACGGCTCTGACAGCAAGCCTTGACGTTGCTGGCGACAGCCTGCGCCTGCGCACAGCCGCGACCCCTGCGTCAGCCTCTGCCCCTGGAGCCGTCGGGACCGTCCACTGGGATACCGACTACCTGTACGTTTGTGTAGCCACGGACACATGGAAGTGCCTGCCTCTCGCCGCGTTTGGTGCCACGGCGGGCGGCGGCGGGGGAGGCCTCGGGGTACCCGTCTACGTGCAGCAGACCCAGCCAGCCGCTCCAGCTATCTGGTACCAGACCGACGCCGAGGGCGCCGTCATCGACATTCTGAGGGTAACGTAATGCCAGCCACATCCATTCTCGGCGGGATCAGCCAGGAGGCCACCCAACAGGAGCTGCTAACCCACGCCACGCTGCTGCTCGCGGCGATCCTGGAGAGCATGCCTCGCACGGACGCAAACGCCCGCGCCATCGTCAACACTTCCGACCAGGGTAACGTGACGGTTGCACTTGCCGCATCCCAGACCCTCGCCACGGTGACGACGGTTAGTACGGTGAGTAACCAAACCAACATCGGCGGACGGGACGCCAGCAACACCGCCTACGCGCTTGCCAACATGGGCACGGCGCACATCTACAACAACATCATCGTGAGCTGAGCCATGGCCCTGACCGTCAACCTGCGCAAGATGCTGCACCGCAAGTCTGCGGAATACTGCACACCCAACCCTGCCGGCAACACTGCCGCCGGGGCATTCATCGTCGCCGACAAGACCTCGGCCATGCCTGGCAACGATGGCATTGTCTATTTCGGTGGTGCCTCTGCTGTGTGGCAGTACAACGCCGACGAGGATGCTTGGATGCAGGCACCCAACAGCGGCATCACTGGTACGTTCGGTGCAGGTGCGTGCGGGGCTCTGCACGCGGTGTTTGCGCCTGCCGGATCTGACCGATCGACGGCCACGGCGGGCACCACGACAACGCTCACCACCAGTCTGACTCTGGCCCGCGACCTGGGCGGCTACCCTGTGCGGGTTATCTCCGGCACCGGCGTGGGCTACCAAGGTCTGATCGTTCGCAACACGATGGGCGCCAACGGCGTGCTGACCTTGAGCCCCGCCAGCGCCGTCGCCTTCGACAACACGACAGTCTTCCAGATGCTCACCGGCTCTGTCTGGGTGTTCAACCCCGGTGCAGGCGCTGTCGGGTTCTCGTGCTATGACCGGGCCACCAACGCCTGGACAGCCCGCAGCGTGACAGGCCTGCCCACGACTTTCGGCACAGACGGCAAGCTCGTCGCCACTGGCGGCGCCACCAGCGGGCCAGGCTGGCAGGGTTTCGTGAACAGCACCGCCACGGCGGGTGCCGCGACCACCTTGACCGACACGGTCAAAACCTGGCCCGTCAACGGCTGGGCCAACTCCCAGGTGCGGATCGTCTCCGGCACAGGCGCGGGTCAGATCCGCTCGATCGCCAGTAACACGGCCAACGTGCTGACGGTCAGCGCCGCCTGGACGGTCAACCCTGACGCCACATCGATCTACCGGATCGAGGGCAACGGCAGCCACATCTACCTGATGGGCAACAACGCCGTCACGCTGTACCGTTACGACCGCAGCGCCAACACCTGGAGCACGCTGGCGCCCACGACAGCGCGGGGCGCGGCGGCAGGTGCCGGCTTCTCAGCTAACTGGATTGACGGCATCGACGACGAGGACTGGACGAACGAGACCTACACGACTCACTACGGCACGATGGTACGGCAGGCGGGTCGGTACATCTACTCACTGCGCGGCGGCGGCACCAGTACGCTGGACGTGTACGACCTCGCCGAGAACAAGTGGATCAACGACTTGCCCTACGCCATGAAGCAGGAGACGTTCACTACCGGATCGTCAGCCGTGGACCTGGGCGGCTTCATCTACATCCAGAAGGACGCTACCGGGCGAATCTACAAGTTCGACGTCGCCAAGAACGTGCTGAAGCCCTTCGTCCAAAGTCCGATTCCCCAGGGTGCGGCGGTGGTGGGCGACAAGATTTTCATGACGACCTACGTGGAGGGGGCGACACGCGTCAACTACCTCTACGCCCTGGGCAGTACCCGCTCTGAGCTGACCCGCTGGCTGGTGATCTGACCACCGACACCACGAACAAACACTGAGCACAACGAACAGGGCAAGACCATGCAAGACGCAGCACACCAAACAGCCGAGGCCGTCGCTCAGGCAACATCAGATGCCGCAATGGCGAAGTTCGGCATGGGCGCTGGTCTATCTGGGAGCCTCACGGCCGTGCTCGGCGGGCTCACGCTGAGTACGGTAGGCATCATCTTCGGTATGGTGCTAGGCACCCTTGGTTTTGTTGTGCAGTGGTACTACACGCACCGCAAGACGGTCGTGGAGATTCGCCTGCGTGAAGAGGCCGCAGCCCGTGACGCAGAAGAACATCGCGCCCGCATGGGCCTGTACTGAAGGAGCCTACCTCTGGTGGAGGATCGTCTATGGATAAGGCCCGTACCGTCGTCGCCTCGCTGACCCTGAGTGCCGCCGCGCTGGTCGGCGTGGCGCTGGAGGAGGCCTATGTTGGCACCGCCATGATCCCGACCAAGAACGACCGGCCCACGCTCGGCTACGGCTCGACGTTCCACGCCGACGGCACTCCGGTGAAGCTCGGCGACAAGACGGACCCGGTGCGGGCGCTGGTCATGCTGCAGGCCCACATCTCCAAGGAGGAGGCCAGCTTCCAGCGGTCTCTGGCCGGCGCCCGCCTGTACCAGCATGAGTACGACGCCTACATGGACTTCGTGTACCAGTTCGGGCAGGGCAGATGGTGGGACTCCAGTATGCGCAAGCACGTCCTGGCCGGTGAGTACCGCCAAGCCTGCGACGCGCTGCTGCTCTACAAGTTCTCTGGCGGGTACGACTGCTCGACACCCGGCAACAAACGCTGCTCGGGTGTGTGGACCCGCCAACTCAAGAGGCACCAGAAATGCGTATCACCGCCGCCCTGATCACCACCGCCGCCGTGCTCAGCGCACTGCTGACGTGGTACGTCCTGGACGGCCGGCACAGCGCCGCGATCCTGCAGATGCAGCTCGACCACCAGACCGCCCTGACCAAAGAAGCCCAGGACCACGGCAGAGCCCTGGAAGCCGTACACGCGGACGCCGTCCGCATGCAGAAGGAGAAAGATGATGCGATCGCTCGTGCAACTGAACGTGCCCAGACCAACGCTGTGGCTGCTGCTGCTGCCACTGCTGAGCTTGGCAGGGTGCGAAACGACCTGTCCGAGGCCAAGCGTCGTCTCGCCGACGCTTCCGCCGAAGCCCTCCGTGAGTACGCCGGTACCGTCAGTGACCTATACGGAGAGTGCGAGGCTGAGCTCACAGAAACGGCGGCAGCGGCTACAGGCCACGCAAGTGATGTCGTCCTCCTCTCCGAGTCCTGGCCGGTGACCGGACAACTAAATGACCCAAGGCCCCAGTAGCGGGTGGGCCGTCATCGCAGCTGTGGGGCTGCGTACCCAACCCGCTATCGAGTCGCCGGGGGTTGTCTCCTCCCCGGCGACTCACCTCGTATATCGCTGCACGAACGGGTAGAATCAGACGATGCGCTCGCAGAAAATCACCTCCTTTGCCCCCGGGCTGAACAATCGCCGCCCGCCGGACCAGCTCGACGAGAAGCTGCGCGACGGCACGCCCGCGACGTTCCTGCGGGAGGCGGTGAACTGCGACATCAGCGCCAAAGGCACGATCCGCCGCCGCCACGGCTACGCCCAGGCCGCAGCTGGCGTCACCCACTCCGTGTGGGGGGACGGGCAGGCCCAGGGGTATGCCGTGATTGACGGCGTGCTCAGCGGGGTCAAGGTCAGCCCGACTGGCCAACCAATGATCGCCCCCATCACCTTCGCTGGCCACCGCCGCGTCTCGTACTCGCGCGGTGCGCAGGGTGAGGTCTACTGGTCAAATGGGGGGCTGTCCGGCCGGCTGGTGGGGGAGATCAACACCCCCGCGAGCACGCCCGCTCCAACGCCGCCGACCGTCACAGTCACGGGCGGGGCTCTGCCGGCAGGGCGCTACCTGCTGACCTTCACCCACACCGGCCCGGCTGGCGAGTCTGCGGCGACCCCGCTGATCGCCGTGGATGTGCCGGCCAACTCAGGGCTCCTGCTCACGGGCTGCGCTTCCGGCACCGAGGTCTTCATGACGGGACCGAATGGCGAGATCCCCCTGTACGTGGCGACAACATGGGGGCCGACGCTCTCCATCGCCTTGCCGCCGACCGACGGTCGTAGGTGCGAGACGCTGGGGCTTGCCCCGATGCCCCCGGGCACCATCGTCCGTCACGCCCTGGGTCGCCTCGTGGTCGCAGCCGGCAACATGCTGGTGTTCTCCGAACCGTACCGGTACGGCCTGACCAACCCGGCTGAGAACTACGTCGCTTTCTCCGCCCCGATCACAGTCGTCGCCCCCACGCCGAACGGACTCTATGTCTGCGCGGAGGAGACCTACTGGGTCCCCTCGCTCCCGCCCGCCGACATCGCCACCAAGCTGCCGTTCGGTGCGCTGGCGCACAGCGACGTCACGCTCGACGCCCAGTCCGAAGATGGGCGCTACTGCACCTGGATGTCCCCACGAGGCGTGGTGACGGGCACGGTCGGTGGCGAGGTCACCCTGACCCAGGACGACAACCTGAACTTCTCCGCCGCCGAGCGCGGCTCCGTCGTGCTGCGCCGCAGTCAGGGCGACCGCAGCCTCGTCATCACCCGCTCGGGCGTGCAGCCCGGTGTCTCCAAAGCCCGCGACGCGGGTACCTGAAGAAAGGATGCGCCATGGTGCCCATCGAAGGACTCAACCACATGCTGGGCGTGACCGTCAAGAACGGCACGCCCGTGCCCCAGTGGTACATCGGATTGTTCGAGGGGGACTACACCCCAGACCCTTCCGTGACTGCTGCCACGCTGCCAGCCCTGGCCACGGAATGCACCGCATACAGTGAGACGACCCGAGTCCCGCTGACCACGGGCGCGGTCAGCGGCGGGGCTACCTCCAACGCCGCAAACATCGCCGAGTTCACGTTCCCCGTCGCCAAGACCGTGTACGGGGCGTTCATCGCCTCGGCCCCCGCCAAAGGCGCAGCGACCGGCACCTTGCTCTCAGTCGTCCGTTTTCCGTCTCCCCGCGTCATGGGCGCTGGGTCTGTTCTTCGTGTGTTTGCCGGCCCGACCGGTGCATCCCTTTCCTGATAGGAGCCCACCATGGCAATCAAGATGTCCACCGGCCTGCGCAACGAGATGTTGTCGGGCGACAGCCTTAAAGCGATCTTTGACGCCGGCAGCGAAATCCGCATCTACAGCGGCACCATCCCCTCTTCCGCAGACGACGGGATCGGCTCGGCCACATTGCTTTGCACCATCAAGAAGGACGGCACGGACGACATCACGTTCGACGCCGCCGCCACCGGCGCCATCCTGCAAAAGAACCCGTCCGAAATCTGGGAGGGTGACAATGTGGCGACGGGCACGGCCACCTTCTACCGCCACGTCCTGACCGCAGACGATGACACGCTCAGCAATACCGCCCCGCGCTACCAGGGCGTCGTGGCCGTCGTGGGTGGCGACATGAGCCTGACCAATGTGAATCTCGTGAACGGCGCCCCTCAGAAGCTCGAATATCACGCCGTCACCATCGCTTCGGCGTAAGGAGTAGAGCATGGCGACGTGGCTGGTGCGCGACGACTATAACGGCGGCCCCCAGGAAGTCGCAGAGTACCGTGCTTTCCCGACGCAAGAGGGTGTCAGCGGAGCGGTTGCCTGGTCTTATGGGTACGGGGGGGATGCCCTCGGTGAGGTCCGGCTCGTTCTGGATGGCAATGGGGGCATGACGCTCGACCCGGAGACCTACGCATACGGGATGATGCTGGACGTCTCGGTGCCCAGCGCACCCGCCGGACCTGTAGAGGTGTCGCTCAAACTGAGGATGGAGCCGTATCGGTACGGCCACAGCCCACTGGTTGACAATGTCGAGGCTTTTCTCGGAGGCGAACGTGTCAGGGTGAAGCTCTGGAGTTTTGACGGGGTCTCTTGGTTCCATCATGGGTACAAAGCTGGAGACGGGTGGCAACCAGGCGTACCCGCTGCAACCGGCCCAGTAGTTGATGAGGGTGGAAACGCCACCATTACCATCAGATTCTTGAACGGGTTCGTGACCGTCGATGACGGCTCTATCGTCGCCACCATCCCGACGTGGGCGTCGGTTTACGACGGAGCTGGCGAGGGCTTTGGCATTAATTTCGCACTCACGGACGTCGAGGCGGTGGACTACATACAGCTTTCTGGGGTGGGCGCATCAGCCCCCGAGTTCTGGACGAACTTCGTCAACACCTTCGAGGTGCCGTGATGGCGTGGAAGCCGGTCAAGCTGCTCAATGGACCCGCCTCGCAAGGGCGGCAGCACGCATACCAGCTCGACAAAATCGACGCGCCGTTCCTGAAGCGGCGTAATGGGGACGGCTCGATCTCGTACAAGAAGAATGGTGCGCTGTTCGCCAAAGCGGCTGAGCCGGAAGAGCTGATTGATGACGGGTACTACTGCCTCGGCCTGGTCGGCTCGGAGTACCGCATCATGGGTTCGCGCACGGCTCGCGGTAAGTTCAAGGACCGTGGCGCGGCGGGCGGCACCAGCTTCTCTGGGGCCAACCTGCAGTTCTATGGGCGAGGCCGAGGCTTGGACATCGAGATCGAGAACGACTCGGTTGGGTACCCGAACTTCGACGACAAGGTTTACCCGTTCAGCTACATCACCACCTACGTCACGCGCAACGGCAAGAGTTCCGAGCCGCGCCACACCTTCGTGGATGCCAACGTCGCGGGCGGCACGCCCCCCAGGCTTCACCCGCAGCTGACAACGCCTTTCTACGGGTGGGCCGGCACCGTGTTCAAGGACGGGCAGCATGTGCCCCGCGTCTACTTCACCGGCCTACAGGTGGTCGATGGCGAGCACCAGCCGAAGCTGTACGCCGACCCGACGGAGCAGTTCGGCGAGGTGGAGGCGCTGCCAACCCTCTACACGCCCGGGCAGCTGTGCGCTGGGCCGATCGTGCGCGTGATGGACCTCAGCGGCAAGCTGCTACTGGTCAACAAGTACATGCGCCCGACCTACGCGGACTCTGCGGCCAACCCCCTGCTCTGCCCAGGTGTAGCATTCACCGTATCGAGTGACCACGGCGCGACGTGGGCGCCCATCGCCACTGACGGTATGTTCGGTGATGCACAGTCCCTGTCGTTCCTGCCAGTCGACGACAACTCGCTCACATACAAGCCATGGGCCTACAAGTTCAACGAGGCGGTGAAGCACGCGAACTTGGACGTGTTCTGCACGGACCCAATCAACTCCAGGGGCATCGCCATCGCCACGGTCCCCCTCGCCCTATTCGTCGGCGGTGTGTGGAAGGTGTTCTACCGGCGCAAGATCGGCCGCTACGACGGGTTCACGATCACAGAGAACCTGCAACTCGGGCAGAGCGACGACTACGATGTGGCGTCGGTGATGGCCAGCGCACCGGTGCCACTGGTGCTCAACGGCGTGCAGGGCGTCGCATACCTGAATCGTGACGTGCCCTCCAACGTGAACCTGATACCGTCCACCAGGCCAACGCTGATGTGGACTGACGGCTCGACCACCACGACGTTGGGCATCATGCCCTTCGTCAGTGCGTTCACCGGCGCCATGACAGGCATCGGCCCCGGCAAGATCGTCTGCCCGATGTTCGACGGTGAATACAGCCTCTACCAGTTGGAAGATGACATGACGTGGACGAAGCGGGCGGCGATCAATTCGAACGCCGCAGCCGCAAGCCCGCTCAACTGGGTGCTACAGAACTTCTCCAGGCTGACCTTCCTGCGCAAGGATGGCCGGCCAGTTAGCGCGACGCCTTCGGCCCCATGGATGTCGGACTCGCGCAAGCCGCCGCCGACGTAAGGACACGACATGGCAAACAAACTTACCCGGATCGGCTACGTGCAGATCACCCCAGCCAAACCGGGGCGCCCACCTACGCCAGCGCGCACAGTGACCTACACGGTTCCCGTCTATGATCCGCTCGCATCGTCTGGCGGGTCCGGCGGAAGTTGGGTCTACGTGCCGCCCAGCGGCGGCAGCGGCGATCTCAGCTATGGGGGTGGGCGGTATGTATGGGTCCCTGGCGGTGGGTCTGCCGGCGGCACATCCATGGCAGCACTCCCGTCGCCTCCCAGGACCATCACCTACACCACGGTGATCCCTGCTGACCCGGGCGAGCCTGCCACGCCAGAGCAGCGCGTCGCTTACCCTCCGCTGGGCTGGGCATCGTTCGCAGAGTCGCGGGCCACGATCTCTGAGGGCTATGCGCAGTTCAGCGTCGAGAGCGGCGTCTATGGCGTGGCCATCGGACTGGTTCCGACTTCGGATCTGACGCCCGAAGTCGGGTATGACCACATCGAGCACGGCCTGCTGTTCACCGGCGGGCGGGCCAGGCGCGTCCCAGACGGCGCTGACTTCGGCGCGTACACCCGTGACGACGTGTTCAAGATCACGATCGACGCACACCTGGGGCTGGCCGCGGTGAGCGTTTCGGGTAGCGACCTGTTCTCCTACCCAACGCATTACACGCCGGGGCAGCAGCTGCGCCTCGCCGCAGCCCTGTACGGGCCGCAAGATGCAGTGTTCGACCCTGCGCTGGTGCAGTCCGTGAGCGGCGGGCAGAGCGAGGCAGTGCTGGGCTGGATGGAAGCAAACTCTGGCGACTACGAGACTGCATCGTCTTTTGCGCGCCTGGGGGGCCTGGAGGTGTCATCTGGCATGTTCTCCCGCAGCGCGGCCGAGCTGGGCGGACTGCAAGCGTTCTCGTCCGACCGCCCCCTCGCGCAGTCCTTTGCCACCTTGCCGGCGCTGACCGTCTCCAGCTACAACGGCCTGACCATCGAACCGAACAACGAGTCGTTCGCCATCCTGACCGGCATGAGCGCATCGTCTACCGGGCTCACTGGCGGGCTTGGCTCTGGCACGGCAGAGCTGCCGGGGATGCACGCGCTGTCCTCTGACAGGCCACTTGCGATCAGTACGGCAGTGTTCGGCGGAATGGAGGCATCCAGCTACGACGCGCCGGCCAACCTGGCGGTGATCATCCCCGAGATCGGCCTGTTCGACGGTATCCAGTCCCAAGCGATCTACAAGGCTGGATTGCCGTTCGGGTTCGGGCTGGGCATCACCATGTCCGCCTCCATCGCGACCAACGAGCGCATCAGCGTGGACCTGGGCCTGGACGTCCCCGTCACCCTGAGCACCATCGAGACCGTCGAGATCACCCCGGTGTTCTGGTTCGACGCCCCGCTGGAGTGCCCTGGTGCATTCATGGACGCATGGGCGGTCAATCTGGACAATGGCGCGACCACTGAATACCGCAGCTACCCATTCGAGACAGTCGCCAACATCGGCGGGCGCTACTTCGGTGCGGCGTTCGATGGCCTGTACGAGCTGTCCGGCGACACCGACGCGGGCGCCCCCATCGATGCCAAGTTTGACATCGGGCGCAAGGACTTTGGAAACAACCAGCTCAAGCGCGTCGATCAGATCTACCTCGGCATCACCAGCAAAGGCCAGATGTTCGTCAAGGTCAGCGCCGAGGGCGCGAGCTACACCTACCCGATGCGCGAGTTCGGTGAGCACATCCAAACCCAGCGCGTGACGCCGGGTAAGGGCATGCGTGCCAACTACTTCGGTTTCGAGATCGGCAACACCGCAGGGTGCGACTTCGAGATCACTTCCCTGAACATGATGGTCGCTGAGTCGGCCCGGAGGATCTAACCATGGCTTTTGAAGGTGGCGCACCCGCCGTCGTGTCAGCAGTCTTCGACCGTATGTGGATGATGGCGCAGTCCCGCACGGATATGGCGGATGAGGCGGTACGGCGGGCGATAGCCGAGACAGATGGGTGGACGCCCATCACAGCCCCGCGCCTGGACGAAGAGCTCGACATCCCCCAGAAGCCGGAGATCGACTTCGACCCGAACCAAGCCGGCAACCTGTACGACAGCATCCGGAGCGCCTTGGAGACCACCATCGAGGGCAAGCTCGACCAGTTCCTGACCACCTACTTCCCGTCGCCTGCGGCCTACAGCAAGGCTATGGCGTGGCTGGAGAACGCGGTCGACGGCGGCGTGGGCATCGACCCCGTGATCGAGCACCAGCTCTGGGAACGCGATCGTGCCCGCGTGCTGAACGAGTCGGCCCGAGCCGAGTCCGAAGCGGCGATCAACTGGGCAAACCGGGGGTTCCCGCTACCCCCCGGCGCGCTGACCGGGCAGGTCCATCAGATCCGCCTGGACGCCCAGAAGAAGCTGTCCGAGCAGAGCCGCGACATCGCCATCAAGCGCTTCGACGCCGGCCTGGAGAACGCCAAGTTCGCCGTCAAGACGATCATCGACACCGCCCAGACCGCGCTGAGCGCTGCCAGCGACTACATCAAGACGGTCATGATGGGGCCGCAGCTGGCCTCGGAGCTGGCCTTGTCCCAGGTGGACGCCAAGATCAAGGTGGTGCAGGCCCTGACCACGCTCTACGCTGCCGAGGTGGGGGCGCTGGACCCGGTGGTCAAGCTGGCCGTGGCCCAGGGGGACATGGACATGCGCGGCATGGAGACGAATGCGCGCGGCGAGATGACCGCGCTGGAGGCCCGCGTGCGGGCGGCTGTGGCCTACGCCGAGATGCTCGGCGCCCAGGCATCAGCCGGCCTCAACGCCCTGAACGCCAGCGCACAGATCAGCGGCAGCGACTCGTCGGTCACCAACATCGAGGGTTAAACTGGCCGGTCAGGAGAAATGGATCTACGGGGTGGTTGGCCGCATCACCGGGTAGAATCCACCCATCTACCACCGGAGCTGAGGCTGTGAAGGTGTTCCTATTTGGAGCACCTTCATGGCCGACATTCGCCAACCGTTCCCCCAGCCGCCGTCTACTGGGCGCGAACTCGCCGCCCGGCCGAACTTTACAATCCCTGGGGAGGCACCGTACCCCCGTTCGGGACCGCCGCAGTCGCCCCCAGGCCGAGCGATGCCTGCCGCAGACGCTGCAGCGTACAACGCATCCCCTGAAGGGCGCGCCACTGCCCGCCAGTTCGCTCAGGAGAAATTCACTCAGGCCGGCGGCGGCTCGAAGTACGTCCCGCCGACGAACCCTGCTGCCGGCCCTACCGGCGCAGCGCCCAAGCCTGCAATGCCCTCGACTGGCGGGTTTCGCCGCGCAGCCGAAGGCGCCAAGACCTGGGCGACCTCCCCCGGGGTAGCGAACAAGCCGATCGGCGAGGCGACCAAGGGTCTCGTCAAGGGGGCGGGCACCCTGGCTGGCGGCGTCAAGAGCCTGATCACCTCGCCGCTTGTGGTCGCCAGCGCAGGCATCTACGGCGCATACGACGGCTTCAACACAGACACTGAGCAGTACGCCAAGCGGTTCGGCATGGAGAACACCGAGCCGGGGATGCTGCGCGACCTCGGCGTGCGCTCCCTCGGCGTGGCGTCTGACGTCGGCAACGCGCTGTTCCTCGGGGCTCCCAAGGCCCTGGGGTTGTACCGGGACGTAGAAGAAGCGAAGCAGGTAGCGGCCCAGCCCCCTACAGCCTCCGCTGCCCCGACCGCAGCCGCTACCCCCGCCCCGACCGCAGCCGCTACCCCCGCCCCGGCCCCGATCCCGACCGCCGACCCGAACATCGGACCCCACCCCGACCTCACCCAGGCCCTGGCCAGCGTGCCCCAGAACATGCCTGCCGGCCTGAGGGATGGCGCGGTCTACAAGACCAAGGACGCCAACGGGCGCACCGTCTACAGCGGCACGAACGTCAAGCAGGGTGCCGACATGATCGACGGCCAGGGCAAGCCCGTCGGCAGTCTGCGCGACACCTACGGCCCCAGCTCTGTACAGCCCGCTGCTCAGGAACAGTATTCTATCCAGCCTACAGCCGCTCAACCCGGCGCCCCCGCCCAGCAGCCCGCTGCCCAAGGGCAGGCCCCCGCCCAGCAGCCCGCTGCCCAAGGGCAGGCCCCCGTCACCACAGTCAACAAGGCCACCGACGCGGCCGGCAACAGCACCCGCCCGGCCGCAGCCGCCCAACCCGCAGCCGCAACCGCTCAACCCGCAGCCGCAACCGCCCGACCCGCAGCCGCAACCGCTCAACCCGCAGCCGCAACCGCTCAACCCGCAGCCGCCGCTCAGCCTGCCGGCCCGTCGCTGGACTTCGACACCTCCCGGGGCGCGGTCACTACGCTGCCTAAGGGCATCTCGCCCTTCGCCTCGTCCTTCGGCCTGGGCGGCTCCGACGCAGCCATCTCACAGGCCCGCCAAGCCGCCGCCGATCGTGGTGACTGGGACGCTGTCTCGCGCAGCTACGGTGAGGCCCCGCAAGGCGGGCAGGGCGGCCCCAGCCTGCGCATGGGTGGAGGCGGGTACAGCGCCGGCCCGAGCGTGGCCCCGCACGTCGCCCAGTCCGAGAAATTCGCCCAGCAGGTTGCCCGCTCGAATGCCGAGTCCGCTGCCATGGCAGCGATCAAGTCCGGCAGCGTCCGCGAGCGTGGTCGCGGCATGGCCACGTTGGCCCAGCTGGCCGGCGGCGACCAAGACGCAGCCACCAGCCGCTACAACACCGACGCCACCACGGCAACGTCGCGCTACACCTCGGACAACAGCCTGCGCGGCTCGGTGTACTCCACCGACGCGCAGAACGCCTCGAGTCGCTACACGGCGGACATGGGTCTGCGCGGCGCCTACGCCAAGAACATGCCCGCGCAGGCACAGCGCCAAGCCCAGGCCATGGCGATGCAGATGGCAGGCGGCGACATCCCTACGGCGCTGAAGCTCATGGCCCAATACGGTTACTCGGGCGAAGGCTTGATCGCCACGCAGGGCGCCCTGAACAGCGACCAGACGACGCAACAGAACCTGTCGGAGGGCGCACGCAAAGCCGCCGTGGCGCGGTTCGGGCAGTTCATGCAGACGGACGAGGATGGCAAACCCGTTGCCGGTGCCGAGGGTGCGCTCCTGAACTCAATGGAGAGCATCGTCCCAGGCTCCACCCAAATGCGCGAAGACGAGCTGGCTGCACCAATTCGGCTCCCCGACGGGACGGAAATGACCCGTCAGGCTGCACTCACAGCAGGGCTCAACATCCTCAAAGGCCTGAACACCACCAAGGACAACGCCTTCCTACAGACCGTCGGCTGGGACCCGGCGAACCCGCGCCTCGACCAGCTCCCCGACCTGAACGGAGCCAAGCTCGATCGAGTCGGGTGGGCCAAGGGCAAGGTCAAGGGCGGCAACGTCGAGCCCGCCAACTACGAGCTCGACCTGGGCGGTGGCCGCAAGTTGTACCTGCCCCACGACCAGATCGGCGAAAATGAACTCGCTCTGCTGCGCGCACGCGGCGTGAACGTCCCCAAGTAAGGAACCCCACATGGCCAGCCTCCGCGACACATTCTCCTTCGCCGACCCCGGCGTCTCTCAGCAAGGCTTCGAGGAACTGCAGGCCCAGAACATGGGCGCTGTACGCAAGTCCTACGAGGGCTCACGCGTCGGCAACGTCGCCAACGCTGCGGCGGCGCAGCTGGCCAGCCTGCGGGCTGAGGGCCGGCACGCGGAGGCGGACGTCATCCAGGCCGAGCTGGAAGCCACCCAGCAGCGCATGGGGGCCTACGCCCCCGAGGTGGGCAAGGTCGAGAACATCGGCAGTGCGGGCGGCGGACTCATCGGTGACGGGCTCACATGGGTGGGCGAGGCTGCGGGTCAGGTTGCGGGTTCGATGCAGGACCCGCTGCTGGCGGCGACCGCCATGAACGCCGGCGGCAGGCTGCTGGGGATGTCCAAGCACCCGGCAGCTCAGCTCGCCAGCAAGGCCCTGACCTGGGGCGCCCCGGCCGTCGGGTTCGGCCTGAACTACGACCAGTCCAAGGGCGAGTTCGTGCAGAACGCGATGCGCGACCCTGAGCTCATGGCTCGTACCTCGTGGCAAGACCTGAACCGAACTGCTCAGACCCATGGTGTGGTCAGCGGGGCGATGGACACCGCGTTGCCGGCCTTGCTGGGTCGTCAGCTCACCGGCAAGGCCGGTATGGCCGCGCTGAGCAAGATGGCCCCCACCTCGTTTGGCGGGCGCACGCTGGCCGCGATGGGTTTGGAGGGCGCGACCGAGTTTGCGCAGGGCAAGTCCTCGCAGTTCGGCCTGGGCCACCTGAACCCGGACCGTGACACCACTGGTGACTTCAGCGAGGACTTGAACAACTTCGCCGGCGGCGTGTTCGGCTCCGGCCCGACCGCCGCTGCCGGCGCCCTGGCCGAGGGCGGTCACGAGCGCCTGGGCGGTGTGGCCAACGCGCTGGGCAAGAAGGCTGGCGACACCGTCGACCTCGCCACCGGCGCCGTGGACTCGGCCAAGGAGAAGGGCCGCAGCTGGTGGGATCGGCTGACCGGCGGCAAGGAAGCTGAGGACCTCCAGGGTGGCGAGGGCGCCCAGGCTCTGGACCCCCGCGAGATCGACGTCCTGCTGGACAAGCACCTCGACCCCCAGACCGCCACTGACGAAGACTTCCTGGCGGCGGATGTGGAGCGCACCGGCATCGTCGTGAAGCACTTGCGGGCGCTGGCCGAGTCCAACGACCGTGCGGCCGATCTGCTGGGGCGCGTGATGGACCCCGGCGCAGGGGATCAAGTGCGCGCGTTGGACGAGTCCGCGAACTTCCTCAAGGAGCACTACAACGTCGAAGAGCTCGACGCCGAGGGCAACAACCTCGGCCGCACCCTGGGCAAGGCTGCTGGCGCGGCCGGTACCGCTGCCGTGAAGGGCGCAGCCCGCGTGGTCAAGAACGTGGTCGGCGGCATGGTGGACGGCGCCCGCAGCAAGAAGAACCTTCAGGCGGACGAGGGCAGCTCCACCAGCTACACCCTGGCCGACTGGGAAGCCACCCAGGCCAGCCGGCGCTCTGCCGCCAAGCAGGCCCTGGCCTCCACCGGCCCCAGCGCACGCAAAGCTGAGCAGACCTCACGCATGAACCTCGCTGCCCGTCAGGCCGCTGAGTTCGCCCGCACGAAGTACCAGGGCAAGGAGGGTCTGGCCCGCATGGCCAGCCACACCGCGTTTGAGCTGATCGACGCGTCCCGCGACTTCCGCCGCAGTGATGTGGCTGGCACCCAGCCGGGTACCCGTAACGCCCGCCTGGGCCGCGTGGCTGACACCATGCGCCGCCTGTACGGCGCCGAAGACGCGATGAAGATGGCTGACACGATCGCCAGCATCGTGGGTCAGGACGGCAACAAGTACCTCACCCCCGCCGCCGAGTACGTGAAGGCTGAGATCCAGCGACTGGAGACCCCGGAAGGGCGCATTCAGGCCAAGCAGGAGCGTGCCGAGCTGGTCAGCAAGATCGCAGCGACAGTCTCGCCTCAGGTACACCAGAAGCTGCTCGACAACGGCGTGAACCTCTACGGCGAGCACGGCGAGCAGTTCCTCAAACTGATCGAGAAACTCGCCGACGGCACCGGCCAGCCAGAGATGCGCCACAAGCTCAACGGCATGATCGGCTCGGGCACCGTGGCGAAGATGCTGGACGTCATCAACGAGAGCGACATCGCCAAGGGTAAGGACGAAAAGCGTCAGAAGGCGTCGCCGATGTTTGGCGAGACTGCCGACGAGCAAGAGATCCTCGGCGAGGGCTTCCAGATCGACGACGACGGGGAGGTCACGGACTACGAGAAGCGGCAGGGCGAGAAGCAGGTCGGCAAGACCTCCGCCCCGAAGCTGTACGGGTACAAGAACACTCCAGTTATCCGCAGCAGCGTGGACTGGCGCAACCCGTTCGCCGGCGCGCCGGTCAGCAAGGCAGCACTCGCCAAGTGGCGCGATTCTGTGGAGGCGGACAAGGTCCTTGGTCGCACGCCGAAGGAAGACCCCCGCCTCGCAGCTGCCACCAGGCGCCCGAGCCTGTTCGCCCTGGACGACAAACTGACTGACGAGCGTAACGCTATCGAGGCGCGGATCGAGGCCGTAAAGGCTGACCTGGGCGAGAAGTCCGCGAGCTGGTCCGTCGAGGCCAAAAAGGCTTCTGACCTCCTCGGGGACATGAAGGTGCCCGACGCGGCCCGGATCTCGCTGTACCGCGACTACCTGCGCAAAGCGGTGAGGTTGGCCGACGAAGCTGAAGCAGCCGCCAAGCGGAAAGCGCCGAAGGCGGGGGCGGTCAAGGTAACCGCCGAGCAGAAGGCTAAGTGGGACACCGAGATCGAGGTGCTAGGTCGAGTCCTCAAGGACATGTACGACGAGCGTAACGAAGGACGCCCCGATACCAAAGCCAACGTCGCTGACGAGGACGGCCCCGACTCCTCCGGGATCAAGAGCTTGGGCAAGGAGAGGTTCGAGGCTGCACGCAAGCGGGCCGACGAAGCCCGCCAAAAATACCAAGAGCTGCGCAAAAAATACGCCCGCGCTCAGGAAAAGCACGACGCGAACCGCGCCGCACAAGACCTGGAGGATGACGTGTACGGCGAGGACGCCGACGAGTCCTTTTACGAGGTGAGCGACGAAGACCTTGGGGAGTTCGCAGGCACTGCACAGGCGCAGATGCTCATCAATGCCGGCAAAGCGGCGAAGGAGGCCATGGCTGAGTACCAGGAACTAGCCTCAGCCATCAACGCTCAGAACGCCCCTCCTCCCCGAACCGGGGCAGTCTCTACACTCAGCGAACGCCGCACAGCACTGCGCCGCGCTGACAACTACTTCGCCAACCGCTACCTCGTGGTCGCCGAGGACATGACCAACCGCGCCCCGGAGGACATCTCCCTGGCCGAGGTCAGGTCCATGACCAACAAGGGCCTGAAGGCGATGGACTTCGCCCGCAAGATCACCAGCGAAGCGGATTCGCAGATCGAGAATGCAGGTCTCACCGGCGCCGAAGCCAACCAGCTGCGCAAGGCCGCAAAGCGCGAACACGATGAAGTGGTCGACGCCTACAACATCCTGGAGTTCGCACCACTGGAGGGCGACAAGCCGGTCTACATCAAGGCTGGCGACCTCGTGTACTGGGCACGCACCCAGCGCAACAAGAGCGAGGTGATGACGAAGGAGAAGGCGTCCAAGTTCGGTCGCGGCGACCTGGACCGTGAGTACCTGGACGACCTGATGACCGGCATCTCGACGATCCTGGCCAGTGGCGCAGTGGGTCCGCAGATGCCCGTCAAACGCAACAAGTTCGGCAAGCCCGAGGCGTTCGAAACCCCGCAACAGGGCAAGAACGGCCGCAAGCCCAGCGTCGCCGACTCTGTGCCTGACAGCCTGCGCCTTGTCACGATGACAGCCGGCCAGATGCGCTGGAAGCCGGATGATCGCAAGGGTGTGTTCCTGGGTCCGGGCCGACCGGACGCGGACGCCCGTGCCGACGAGGACTACCAAGCAGCGGTCGTCAAGGACCAGCGACGCCGCGAGGAGCCGGCCGTCGTCGACCCGCTGCAAGACGTCGGTGAGATGCGCACCATGGACCCGCAGGACTACGCGGCGCTGACCCCCGACGAGCGCAAGACCCTCAACGGGTTTGCAGACCGGTACGCCAAGGCTGAGGGCTCCACCAAGACTGAGATTGCCCGTGAGCAGCGCGAATTCCTGGATGGGCTGAGCCTGCGCAAGGACGGCAAGCGCTACAGCACGGCGGTCGACACGACCTCTTCCGAGCGCCAGCGCGACGAGGCACCGGACATCCTCAAGGGCGAGAAGCCGAACCCCTACACCGGCGAGTCCCACCGCGCCGTCTACAAGGACGCTCCGAAGCAGGCTGACCAGATTCGCCGCGACCGCCGCATGCGCAACGCGGACGGCACCAAGCGCGAGGTCATCGAGGACGGCGCCGAGTTCCCAGTCGAGATGACCGACGATGAGATCTCGCCGCTGGACTTCTTCCCGGATCAAGAGCCCGGGGCGGTGCCAGACGAGTTCGCAGACGCGCAGTTCCGCAACCGCATCGAAGGCTATGACCCGGCCACCACCGTGAGCGCAGAGCACAAGATGAGCGCTGCTGGCCAAGCCAAGGAGCGCGGTGACGCGATCCGCGCCAAGCTCCTACTGACACCCGGCGAGGACCGCACTGAACTCACCCCTAAGCAGCTGGAGGGCATCAACTCCATCGCCGCACGCATCCGCTCGGCCTACCGCCCTGAGCGCCGTGAGAAGGGCGACGCCGGCCCCGTCGGTGGCTGGCACTACCTCTACCCAGCGGCACGCGCACTGAACGCGGACTTCCTGGACACCTTGGCAGACGGCAAGGACCCCGCCGGGCTGGTCGACACACTCGAGTTCCTGCGTGGGCAACTCACCCGTGCCCTGCTGGAAAGCAGTGCGACACCAAAACAGAAGGTTGCGATTGCCAAGCTGATGGCTCCGAAGACGTCTGTCGGCCGGATCAACGAAGGCAACATCCAGGGCACCCTGGAGAGGAATGCCCCAGCGCGGGACGACACGCTCATCTCCGACGAGACCTCGCGCAAGCCACCGGCCGCTCGTCAGGTGGACGTCAGCCGCAAGCGGATCGACCCCGACACACCACGGCGTGAGGGCACGCAGCCCGGGTTCTTTGGCCCTGACCGACCGTCTCCTAGCACAACTGGTGTGGGGATCACGCCTCGTGAGGCCCGTCCTGCACCCAGGCCCGTCGCGCCTACGCCGCCGACCGGTAAAGGCATCTTCGCTCGTGTACCCGCAGCTGCCCCGGAGGTGGCAGCGCAGGAAGCCCCAAAAGCCCAGGCAAAGCCCAGTGGGGCCGGCGGGGTTGACCTCGGCACCAGCGGCCCCTACACCAAGAAGGACCAAGCGAAGTCCGACCAAGCGACAAAGTTCATCGGTCGTGGATCGGAGCGCTCGTCCACAGCCAAGTACGCCAAGGCCTGGGGCGACCGTGCCAATACCGGCCAGTACACAGCGGACGACGTGGTGTTCATCTCCGCCGAGGGCAACCGGGGTGGCCGCGTAGCGCCGGACTTCGCTGAGGTTGGCCGTGCGGTCAAGGCCGGTGCCACGGTCATCACAGACAGCAAGGCAAACCGCGAGCGTGACTTCAACGTGGGCGAGCGCGAGGTCGCCAAGTTCCTGACCGACTCCGGGTACCGTGAGGTGTCGCCAGGACGGTGGCAGTCCGCTGGCGCAAGCATCGCCAGCCGTGCGCGTCACCAGGGCGTGAAGGTCGCCGGAATCCTGGACCGAACCCTCGCAGCGGCGAGCAATATGGCTGCTGGCCGCATCCTCGACGAGGGGGTACAGGCTTGGCGCAAAGGTGTGACCTACAAGCAGTTCCTCGCATCCCCCGAGTACCTGGGGGCGATGCACGGCCTGATGGTCCACAAACTGATGGGCACACCGGGGGTTCAGACTGAGATCGACGAGCTCAATGCTCGGGCGCATCAGATGTTCGCCATCAAGTACGACAAGGAGCTAGAGGCAGCGGTCATGTCCCGCCTCTCTGCCACGGACGAGAACACCCCCGCCAAACTGCGCGACATGATGCGCGAGATCCTCGTCGCCGACGTGGACCCGGCGACGAAGGTCATCGCCCGAGCTGTTAACTCCATCGCCGGAGACGTGGACGTGTTCGGTACACAGAAGGCCGACATCCAAGGCAACAGCGGCCTCTACAGCGCCCTGACCAAAGTCATCCGCGTCGCTGAGGATGCCGACCTGGGTCATGCCGGGACGGTCTTGCACGAAGGTGTGCACGCCGCCACGGTCACGGCCATGATGCGTGACAAAGGGCTGCACCGGGCGGTGTACCGCCTGATGGACCACGTCATCGAGCAGAACCCCAGACTGCGCGATGCCTACGGCCTGGCTACCTCGCTGGAGTTCCTGGCAGAGGGCCTGGCCAACATCAGTTTTCAGCGCGAGCTGGTCAAGATCAAGCCGAACGATGCAGTGGCCCGCTACCTCGGCAAGACCGCCGCCAACGCCTGGGACGCCTTCGTCGGTATGGTCCGCACCGCGCTGAACCTCGACCCGAAGCACGAGTCTGCGCTGGCCCAGCTGCTGGACCTGGGCGGTCGCGCCATGCTGACGACGAAGGCCAACCCGTCCGGGCTCACTCATGCCGAGTTTGAGACGTTCATCGAGCGGGGCGTGGCCCCCGAGAAGCGCGCACGCGAACTCGCCGACGCGATGGTCAACTCCCGCCAGATCGAGGCGGCTGACCGGCCCCTGCTCCGACAGACACTTACGGATCTGGTCGACGGGGTGGTGCAGGACGGTCTGGTGCCCCACAAGATCGTGGTGGCCATGGCTGCAACCTTGGAGACATTCAATCTCGTGCCGGCAGGGCAGACTATCGAACTGGGCTCGATCTTCACGGCGCTCGACACGAACATCAACTCGGACGCGTCACTCGTCCCGAGTAAGGCGGGGCGCAAGCTCAACGCCCAGTCCAATGAGCCCACCCTCGACGCCAAACTGACCTCCGTCCTGGCTGAGCGCGGCATCACCGTCTCGCCTGCGGCGATGGAGGGCATGCCCCTGGAGGACCGGATCTCCCTGGTGAGCCGCACCCTGCAGGTCGACGCTGACCAGACCATGGCCCCGGACGTCGCCCGCTTCGTCAGCTGGATGGTCATCGGCTCGGACTTCTACGACCGCGTGGAGGCGGGCATCGCCGGCTCCCAGATGGAGAAGGACATCATGGCGAAGGTCGACCGCGACCCGCGCCAATCCATGTACACCCCGGTGCGCAAGCGCAAGGAGATCGTGCGCCAAGCCGTCGAGCAATTGCTGACCTACGGCCTCTACAAGAAGTACGCCCAGCAGGGCACCTTGCCCCAGAAGCTGCTTGCCCTGGTGAAGGAGGCTGCACGCTATGTGGTCGAAGCCCTCGGGGGCGTACCTTTCCGCACGCTGCAGGCTGAGGCCGACCAGTTGGTGGACGGCATACTCTCGGGTGAGATCAAGCTCGCGCGCCCGACCAAGCCGGGTGCAGTGCTGATGGACCCGAAGGGAGCCTTCGCAGAGGATCAGCACGCGGCCAACATCGTCTATGGCCTGACCGAAGGGGGCGGGTTCGCGCTGACCGGCTCGTTGGCCTACGCGGCCCAGGGCACGGTGTACCGCCCCCCCGGCCTGCCCATCCACGACCTGGACCTGACGACGAACCTGTCCCAGAAGGCAGCAGAAGCACGCTTGACCCGCCTGTACCCGCAGGCTCACCTCGTTCGCTCCTTTGGGGGGATGGGCAGCTTCGTCACCACCTACGTCGTGCCGCCCAAGGGGCACACGATCTCAGGGGTCGTGGTGGACAACGGCGCCATCAAGGCCTACACGGTGCGCAAGGACGGTGCCACTGTCGGTCGTTACGAACACGCCGCTGACGGTACCGAGACACAAACTGGCAGGCGCGCTACGGTGGTGGACCTGATCGGTGACAGCAAGACGGACCACGCAACGATGACGATCCCGACCGCGTTCGGCGAGAAGCGCATCCCGGTCAACCGCTACCGCGACGCCATGACGGAGAAGCTCCTCTATGCCCGCGACAAGGACATCACGGACTTCGCCAACTTCGTGCCGTTCGGTCGCAAGCTCAACGCCCAGTCCAATGAGATCCACGACGACCTCGGTCGTCCGGGCTTCGCCGCCACGCACGACAGCCCGATCCGCCACGAGGGCAAGTTCGACTGGCGCTCCCACAAAGGCAAGGGCGAGGGCAACGCGGCGTATGGCGCGGGCACCTATCTGAGCACGGCGAACGGCGTCCACAAGAGCTACAAGAACCAGTTCACAGCTAAGGTCGCCGAGAGCATCTCTTCGCCCGCAGTTACGGCGGCGATGGATCGCCTCCAGGCGATCGGGCGCAAGATCAACGTGCTGCGTCAGGAGGCGAAGCGTGTCACGACCAATGCCGATGCCATGGCTGAGGCCGCACTGGGGGACTCCGCCCGCATCATCGTCGGCCGCAACCTCGGCCTCAGCCGCGAGCACGACGTGTACTACGGCCTACGCGAGGGCATCCCCTGGATGAGGGATGGGTGGAAGACTGGCAACCGCGCAACCGACCAAGTCATGGAGAAGCTGCGCAAAGCCGTCGACAAAGTGTTTGCCATCGGACAGGACTCAGAGGGTGCGTGGGTAGTTGGAGAGAGGGGTGTCATCGCTAAGGTCGGTATCCCAACGGAGCTGATCGACCAGATCAAGGCATCCGCCGACGTCATCACGAAGATGCACCGCCTCTCCGAGGGTGAGTTCGACCGCCACGTCAAATCCCTCGAAGACCTGAACACGTCGGTCAAGCAGATCGCTAAGTACCGCGAGCAGCTCGTCGAATCGCGGGCTCTCGCCAAGGAAGAGCAGCGCATCATCGCCAACGAGATGGCGCAGCTTGCCGTAGACGAGGATGAGGCGCAGCAGGACCTCGACTGGGAGATCGAGAAAGCCCGCAAGCGCGGTGGGCATAAGTACCGCGGAGACGTGTCCCCCACATACCAAGTTTCCGTCAACATCAAGCCTGAGCAGCTACTCGACTGGGACAAACCGCTGCTTGAGCAGAGCGAGCTGGTGCAGGAGGCTCTGAAGGAGCTGAAGGAGCCCAGTACATCTCCCCTGGTCTGGCAGGAGAGAGGGGAAAAGCACTTCGCACTAGGCGCCTCCATCAGGCCAAACAGCCAGAGGTACATGGCCTTGTACGGAGCGGACCTTATCGGGTGGTACCCTACTTTGGAGGAGGCCAAGAAAGCTACAGAGGCATACATCGCCCGTCGCAGGCTCCGCACCTACCAGGACCTCCGGACAGGTGGGGATATATACAACTTTTTTGTCCGGAAGTTCGGCTCCCAAACCGCTGCCTCCGACTACCTGCAGTCCCTGGGCATCCTGGGTCACAGGTTCGCTTCCAGCAGCGGGATGAATAGTGCTCGTCCGAACTACGTGATCTTCGACGACAGCAAGATCACGACGAACTACGTCCACTTCAACCAGCAGGACGCCCGCACCCCGCGTGACACGCCTGCTTCCCCCGAGGAGATCGCCCAGGCCAAGGCCTGGATGAACAAAGTCCTGCCCAAGGTGCGCGTCGAGTTCGAGAAGCTCACCGGCTACTCGGGTGAGTTCATCGAAGCCGAGAACCTCGTCAAGATCAGCACCACGGCTGCGGCCGGGGTGATGCAGACCGCGTACCACGAAGGCCTGCACGCCTTCTTCGCTGGTCTGGCCAAGAACCCTGAGGCCCTGCGGGTGATGAGCTCGATCGCTGACAACCGTGTGATCTTCCAGCGCCTGCAGGCCCTGCTGGCCAAGTACCCTGCGGCCAAGGCTCAACTCGTCGACGGTGAGGAGCGCCTCGCCTACGCATTCCAGTTCTGGGCGGCTGGCAAGCTGCAGCTGCCCGTCGGCCCTGCCCGCGGGTTCTTCGCCAAGCTGCGCAAGTTCTTCCGTCAAGTGGCCGGTCTGATCAAGGACGAGGAGAAAGCCGCTGACATCTTCCAGGCGTTCAACGACGGCAAGTTGGGCGACCCCAGCACCGCCGGCAAGGTGCTCAACGACATCCTGGCTCAGGGCACCTGGACCAAGAAGGGCCTCAAGCGCCTGGATGGGCTCATGCAGCGTGTGCGTCAGCTGGGCATGCCCGCTGAGGAGATCCTCTTGCGCGCACCCAGCGCTGAGGCCAAGGCCCTGGCCCGTCAGCTGTTCACCAACCCTGGTGATGAGGGCTCGGCCGGCATGCAGGAGGGCCTGCTCAGCGCACAGCGCACCATCGCCACGAAGGAGATGAACCGCTTCGCCAACGCCATCGCGGGCCTGGACGACAAGGACATGGCCAACGTGGCCAAGCTGTTGGAGGCCAAGACCCCGCTGAACGAGATCCCCTACGCCCCCTACCTCAAGGCGGTCAAGGAGATCCGCCAGCAGCTCAATGACTTCGGTGGCAAGGACGGCTACCTGCAGAAATCCGGCATGGAGATGGGCACGGTCAAGGACGACTACTTCCCCCGCGTCTGGAGCCTGACCAAGCTGATCGACGACCGCGAGGGCTTCGTCAAGATGCTCATGGACAACTACCCTGAGCGTCTGGCCGAGATCGCCGGCGCTGCGAACCTGCGCAATACCAAGCACGGCAAGCTCTTGGACGGCGTCGTCGAGATGGACAACAAGGCTGCGGCCGAGGAGATCACCAACTACCTGATCAAGCGCAACGGTACCGACGGCAAGGTGGCGACGCAGCGCGAGGACGGCGTGCTGGCCCCGTACTTCGCCGCCGGCGAGAAGCGCGAGTTCGCCTGGATCGAGACGCAGAAGTCCGAGCCCTGGCAGAACAAGAACCTCATCGGCATCATGACCGGCTACCTGCGCGAGGGCGTGCGCTCTGCGGAGTACACGCGCCGCTTCGGGCGCAAGGGTGAGCACCTGGATGCCAGCCTGCGCACCATCGAGGCCGAGCTGACCAATCACGCCCGCGCCGAGCTGGCCAAGGGTGAGTTCAAGGACCAGAAGGCAGCAAACGCCTGGGTGACGCGCCAGATGCGCGGCATCCGTCAGGCCACCGGTGCGATGGAGGGCTCGCTGGGCAAGGACATCAGCGACCGGATGCGCAAGTTCAACAGCTGGATGATGGTCTACCAGAACGTGCGCCTGCTCCCGCTGACGCTGTTCGCCTCCGTAGTGGACCCGCTGGGCATGATCGCTCGCGGGGCCACGATGCGTGAAGCCTTCGAGGCGTTCCAGCGCGGCATCCAGGAAGTGTTCCGTGGCTGGGCCGACCTGTTCCGCCAGGAGCCCAAGGGTGCGCTGTCGGACAAGTGGACCAAGCTGGCCGAGCACATCGGTGCGGTGGACGCGGCCATCCTCTCTCACCACGCTTCCGAGGAATACTCCTCGACCTACCTCAGCCACGGGGCCAAGCGGATCAACGACGCGTTCTTCAAGATCAACGGCATGGAGGCATGGAACCGTGGCATGCGCGTGGGTGCGGTCAAGGCTGCTGCAGCGTTCATCGCGCGTCACAAGGCGCTGCCTGATGTCCACAGCCAGCGCTGGCTCACCGAGCTGGGGCTGACCCCAGACCAGATCACGCTGGACGGCGAGGGCAACCTGATCACCGACATGCAGGACCTCATGGATCAGACCGGTGTGAGCGAGACCGAGGCCAAGCGTCAGATCGACGCGATTCACGCAGCACTGAACCGCTGGACGCTCAGCGCGGTGCTGACGCCGAACGCGGCGCAACGCCCAGCTTGGTCGAGCGACCCACACTACTCGCTGTTCTTCCACCTCAAGCAGTTCAGCTACAGCTTCCACCAGACCATCCTCAAGCGTGCGGTCAAGGAGATGAACTACGGCAACATGGGACCCATCGCAACGTTCGCGGGCTACATCCCCGTGATGATCGCCAGCGACGTGATGAAGGGCCTCATCATGGGTGGCGGCACACTGCCGAACCACATGCAGGGTATGGACCTGGGCGACTGGGTGATGCACGGTCTGGAGCGCAGCGGCACGCTGGGCATCGGGGCGATCGGCGTGGACGCGTCGCGGGACATGTTCTCGGTGCTTGGCCCGGGCGTGGAGCAGCTGGTGGACGGGATCACTGAACCGATCGCTGACACGACGCTGCGGGCGATGCCGCTCAACCCGTTGGTGCGGGCGATGGCGGAATAATTTTCCTACCCATAACGGCTCCGCCCCAAAAAAGAAAGCCGGCTCTCGGGCCGGCTTTTCTACCTCTGTACCTAGTCTTTATCTTCTTACATTCTTACATTACATTCTTAAAACTTCTCTTAGAGAAATTAATTATATATCTTTAGATACTTACTATATACCTATGGGAGAAGGACTGAGGCGGCGTTAGGTCGCTCGCTTGGTCTGCACCCACTTGTAGGTGCCGTGGCTCACGATGAGGATGCCCACGAGAGCACGCAGCCCTTTGTAGACCGCGCGGATGGCGCGCAGTGCGGTGAAAAAGGCGATCATTATTTCTCCAAGGTGACAGTGGTGTTGGCCCAGCCCTCGTCAGTCGTGACGATGACGAAGCCGGCGGTGGGGTCGGTTGGGTCGACCATGTAGCGGGACTTGATGGCCCTGCATTCTTTGACGGCTCGCAGGTTCTCGGCCATCTCGTCCGGTGTGATCTTCCCGTGCTCGTTGATGGCGTGCCGAGCAATGAGGTCAAGCGGACAGCGCCCGAGCTTCTTGCTGACCCTGGACTCGATCTTGAGCTGGCCTAGAAGGAAGTGGCAGAGCATGCGGTCTCCTATCGCGGCACGGTGCGTGTGAACACGATGCGGTGTTCGCGGGCGATTGCTTCAGCCTTGCGCTGACTCGTACCGTGGCTCGGGAACCCAATGACACTCTTACGGGGCGTGTCACGGTTCACGGCGCACACCCCACAGTGGGCGCATGTGATGTCATCACGCACGGTGGCTGGGCACACGCTGATGTGCGTGCCGGCCTCGGTGCGAAAGGCCTCGGTGGTGTCCGCAGGCAGCACCACGACGACCGGCGCGATGCCCAGCGCAGCGAGCTTGTCAGCGTGCGCGGTGTTGTTGGCCGAGAGGTTCACCGTGAAGCCACCCAGGTTGGCAGCGCGGATCGCCTCGGCGTTGTGCCGGATGCCTGGGTCGTAGTGCGTGAACGCGAAGCCACGCTTGCCCTTGTTGGCCTCGACAATCATGTCCAGGCCCTCACGGTCAATCAGGGTGCCGTCCCCTGGGAGGTCACCAGCCTGTGCCCAGCGCCACAGCTGACCCTTGGGTAGGCGAGCAATCTGCTCGCACACACTCTCCAACGTGCCGCCACGCTTACCGGCGGTGACTGCAGCCCAGTGCCACGCCAGTGGGCCGTGCTCGGCGTAGCAGCCGTTCTTCTTGAGCGGGCAGGACGTGGGGCAGGTATCTGCGCTCGACGTGGTGACGGGGATGGGTCCGGTTTTCTCGTTGCCGGACACGAGGGTGATGTGGAACGTACTCATGCGACCATCCGCTCGACGACGTGGCCCACGACCCCCTTCTGGGCAACGGAGATCATCTGCTCGGTGCTCAGCTTGACGGTGTCGACGTTGGGGCGGGCTTGACTCTTCTGCACCGACGTGGTCTGCGAATACTTGTCCTGGTTCTCAAACCACACGCCGTCGGTGTGGATGAACAGCGGCCAGTGCTCGCCGTAGGAATAGACGACGTACCGGTCATCAAGGTAGGTACCGAACAGGTTGCTGCCTTTGAACTCTCGGCGGCGACGGACGTAGCCCGAGGCGTTTTTGTTGGCGATGCGCTCCATAATGATCTCCAGAAATGCGAAACCCGCCTCGAGGGCGGGTTTGTTGGTGGGGCAGGGCGGGTTACTTCAAGTACTGGTCCAGGCAGTTCATCCGCTCCAGGTCAGCGACGATGGCGTCGATCCTGGCCGGCGTGATGCGCCTGTCCTCGAGCTGGGCGTCGTGGATTTCGAGAGCGAGATCCACGGCTTCCTTCTCGGCCTTGGTGTAGGCGTACACCCCCGCTTCTTCACCTCGGGCCATCATGGCCCCGAGCGCCTGCTGGGCGGTGAGGATCTCAGCCAGCCAGTCGTGCCCGACGAGGTACTTCGTGCCCATCAGTTCGGACACGTTGAGTGTGCCACCGACGAGCATGGCGTCATCCATCGTCCCTGGGCCGGTCACGAGACGGGTGTGCGTCTCGTGGGCCAGGATGCTGAACTTCATCTGATCCCTGAGGCTCAGTGGAGACAGGTTCTCCAGCACCAGAAGCGGGTTCGTCCCGAAGGTCGGCCTGCGGTACTTCTTGCGTGGCTTTTGCGACTTGGCCATGGCTGAGATTGTTGTTCACGACTCGGGCGTTACTTCGTCAGCTTGTAGTTGGCGACGACTTGGCGGACGCCACCAGACAGCAGCTGGTTCAGGAAGTTGACCAGCTCAGCCTTGGTCGTGGGCACGTCCACCTCGTAGGTTTCGATGTCCTTGCGCTTGATGCCCAGGCCAGTAATCTCGGCGCGGGTGGAGGCGCACTCAGCTTGGCTGGTGACAACGCGGGTGATGTTGGCTTCGCCCGCAACGGGCGCGTCGATGATGTAGAGCTTCATGATGATCTTTCAGTGCTTGGTGGTGGGGGAGGACGGCAGCAGCTCGATGGTGGCCGGGCTACCGCCCGCGTCGACTTCGGCCACGATCGCGCGCATCTTCTGGCCGAGGGCCTCGAAGAAGTCGTCCGCTTGGCAGTCAGGGCATCCCGCCCGATGGAGCGCTTCTGCGACGCGCTGTTTCATGGTGTGACGACGGCGACGGATGTCGTCATAGCGGATGAGATCAAGCGTCTTCATGCCGGCTCCTTCTGCACCCGGGCATAGGCGAAGCCCAGCTGCTTGAACAAGTCGGCCGGTGACAGGTGGGGCGACGACTTCATGGTCTCTTCCAGGCGGACGTTGTCCTCTGCGCCGTTCCAGTCCTTGATGTAGGTGCCCTGTTTGTAGCCGTTGGCTTGGCGGAACAAGTTCAGGACGTTCTTGCCAACGTAGATGCGGCGCAGCTCGTCCCAGTCCAGCTCCAGCTCTTCGCAGCATGCCGCGAACGCAGCGGTGCAGTCGTTGCCGCTGGCAGCGAGCGAAGCCATAGCTTCGACACGGTCGAGCAGGTTCATCTCGTTGAGGCTGTGGATCTTGTTGCGGATGAAGATCACACGACGGCCCTGATCGAACAGGCGGTGATGCAGCTCGGAGGCGACGACGTCCATGTCGTCGCCGGTCTCAGCAAACTGCGACAGGATGAAGTGCCAGATGTCCACCAGCTCGATGTGGGCCTGGGCCACGTTGGTGCCCTGAGCCTTCCACCACTTCCAACCGATGTGATCAAGCAGCTCAGCCGACTCGACCCAGATGGCTCTAGTCCACGGATTCTTCGCTGTCTTCCAGTCGGGGTTGATGACCGCATTGAGCTGGTGCTGCAGTTCCAGCATCTCCTTGATTTGTGCGACGTTCACGGATGATCCTTTCTTTCTCTTTGTTGCGCTTGAGCATGAGTGCGTAAGCGATGAAGTTGGAGCCGGTGGTCCAGGGACCGGTGGTGGCGGCTCCGCCAGAATTGAGCAGCCACAGCTTGGTACCCAGGGGAGGAGGCGGATCACCCGCCTCCGGGTAGAGCCACTCTGGGTCGGAGGTGGCGAGGTACTTGATCTCGGTCACTCGGTCCTCCCGGTCAGCTCCTTCCAGGACACTGGAAACAGTGGGCCGACGATGGCACTGATCTGCTTGCCCAGCACCTGGGCAGCGAGCTGGGCGTGGCCGTCTACGCGCTGATTAACGACGCGGGACCAGAACAGCAGCGAGCCGGTCCAGACCACGGTGGTCATCATGTTGAGCGGCAGGACGGTGCGGGCTTCTTCCGGGGCGACGCCGCCACCCAGGAGCTGGTTGTACGCGGCGATGGACCGCTGCGTGGTGTTCACTGCGATGGAATCGGCGATGCCCTGATGCTTGACCAGCTCGCCAGCACCCTGCTTGATGTCCTCAGGGCGGGTGTGCCACTCCTGCGGGATGTAGACGCCGGGCTCGTCGCTGATGTAGCGGCGCGACTCTTCGGACCACACACCGCCGACCTGATGCTTGACGAACTGGCGGGCCAGGAAGATCGGCATGGAGACGCGGATCTGCACATGCGGGTGGCCGAACGGCGCCCAGTGCTGGGGCTTGCGCTTGTAGGCGTGGAGGAGGGTGGTGAGTTCCTCTCTGCAGTTGCTCATACCGGCGCGTGCAATATCCGTAATCTCGTCCAGGAACTCGTCCCACTCCTTGGTACGGTAACCCGTTGCCAGGAAGCGGATCAGATTGGCGTCCTCGGGCTTGAGGCGGTTGGTTGGGCCTGCGTAGGTACCGTCTGCGTTGGTTTCCCAATCGCTCTCCTTGCCGAAGCTGGCGCGGGCGGCGTTGACAACTGTGAGGTCCG
>JACCDZ010717981.1_pt1 | contig 54067 bp, 60 predicted proteins | sample 7449551 | NCBI WGS metagenome assembly JACCDZ01 (sample SAMN15323452, study PRJNA562643) | freshwater metagenome | isolation source: river surface water | place: USA:Blue River Watershed | collected 2017-08-18 | reverse complement strand
AAGTAATGGAAATCAAAGTGTTACTTATGATAATCAAGATAAAAACTTGCTAAGTAATAAAAATCAAAGTGTTACTTATGATAATCAAGATAAAAACTTGCTAAGTAATGGAAATCAAAGTGTTACTTATGATAATCAAGATAAAAACTTGCTAAGTAATAAAAATCAAAGTGTTACTTATGATAATCAAGATAAAAACTTGCTAAGTAATAAAAATCAAAGTGTTACTTATGGTAATCAAAATTTTTTAACGAAAAAAACACAAAATATAATTTTTACTGACCTAATTTCCGAAGAAAGAAAAAATAAAACCCGATCAACATGTCGTTAAATTGACTATCTTAATTTGTAATAGTTTTAATTATGTATTAATTACTCTTGGGGATTAAAAAAATCTCCGCCTAAGTTGTCTTGAACCTTATTATTTCATGTAACTATAACATCTTAACAAGTAATGTCACCCTGAGCGAAGCGAAGAAGCCATGAGCAAAAAAAATCCCGAGATCGCTTAGAATTACACTTGTTATTATAGTATAATTGTTATTTTTATATTGCATAAATAAGACTTTAATTAAACAAAATAACACACCACAAACATGAAAATAAAACTATTTCTTCCTATATTGCTTTTTTTAAGCCATTTAAGCAATTTATCTTACGCTTCAAACTCTCATAAAATTCAGTTGGCAAATCTTTATCGTAAAGGAGTTAATCTTGATGAATATCTGGTAAGCGAAAAATTAGACGGAATAAGAGCATACTGGAATGGAAAAGATATTATTTCTAAACAAGGCAATATAATTAAAGCTCCAAATTGTTTTACTTTAAATTTCCCAGAAGAGCATTTGGAAGGTGAGTTATGGATTGAAAGAGGAAAATTTGAAGAAGTTTTAGGAATTGTAAAAAAAGAAAATTCAAGCTGCCAAGATTGGCAAAAAGTAAAATTAATGCTTTTTGATTTACCAAATTCTAAAATAAGATTTGACGAAAGATTTTCTCAAATGCAAAAAATAGTTAAAAATATTAATTCTCAACATTTACAAGTAATTGATCAATTTAAAGTAGAAAATCATCAAGCTTTAGAGGCAAAATTACAAAAAATTACGAAGCAGGGTGGAGAAGGGTTAATGCTTCATAAAATAAATTCATTTTATCAAGCCAACAGAAATGATAATGTTTTAAAATATAAAACATATGAAGATGAAGAAGCTAAAGTTATTAGCTATGTGACAGGTAAGGGTAAATTTGAAGGAATGATTGGCGCAATAATAGTTGAAAATCAGGAAGGAATTCGTTTCAAAGTTGGCACTGGTTTTTCTGAAGAGCAAAGAAAAAAACCGCCAAAAATTGGATCTATAATAACTTATAAGTTTTACGGCAAAACTAATAATAACAAACCAAAATTCGCCAGTTTTTTAAGGGTGAAGGATGAGAATTAGATTTAATAGCTCAAAATTGATCGTAAACTCTGTAAAATAAAAACAAAACTCATAGAGTAGATATTTGCAAATTAAAACTAAATCTCTCTTTGCTTATTCTCAACTATTTTTTTACTAGAAGCAGAAGTCATTGTTGAACTTGGCGATTTTGCTATTTCTAAGAAATCTTCTAAATATTTTTTACTAATGATCCTTTCTTTTGCTGAGATAACATTTTCTTCAATTGAAGTGTTATCATAAAAAAAACCGTTATATTTTTCTTTAATAACATTTTTATAATCAATTTTCTCTCTTGTAAAAATATTATCGATTTTTTCAAAAATTTCTGTATCACGACCCCGAAAACCAAAATCAAATCTTGATTTTTCAGCGGCTTTTAAATAAACAAGCTTCAAAGTATTAACCACCTCATTATAAAAAAACTTATCTTTATTTTCTGGCGTTGCAAGTTCAATTAAATTATCTATAGGTTTTTTGATTAAATTTTCTTTATAATTTTTATAAATTATATAACCTTCACCTGCTGGATAGATTGTTTGTTTATTATTATCGGAAATTCTCCAAAATTCATTTTCATTATAAAATTCATTATAAAAAACCATTTTTTTATCACTTTTTCTCAAAATTTCTCGTACCAAAATATTAGTTGATTTTAATGCACAATTTCCTCTTTTTTGTGATTTTGTCGGAATGTTTTTTTCAAAAATAATTGGTTTTTTGTCTTTACATTCAACAAGCTTAGAAAGAATTTTATCAAATTTTTTACCATCAGCAAAAAGTCCATAAACTTCACTACTATAAAGTCTAAATGATTTTTTTAAATAATCTTCCACAACATCCAAATCAGATTTTTTCTCCGATTTATTATCTTTTATTTTCTTACGTAATAACTCAATTTTTTTATCATTTAATTTAAATGTTAAAGAACCAAAAGTATATTTTTCGCCATTGTTAGCTTTAAATTTATTGTTACCATCACAATAAGTTAGAGTTAATAGTTTATTATTTTTATCGCATTCAATCAAAGCAAAAGCCGCATGATCTTTGTAAGAAATATTATGTATCTTTATTTTATTTTGATTTGGCAACTCTATAACTTTATCTTTATTATTTTTGTTATAAGAACTTTTATTAATAACTTCTGAAATAATTTCCTTCTTCTCAAAATCAGCATTCTCCAATGATTTTTCAATTACTTTACTTATTAATGAATTCAGCAAACCATCACTTCTTTCTGAGTAAGAAAGGCCAATAATAACCTTCGCTCTTAAAGTCTTAATAGTATTTTCAATTTCTTCATCGGTTTTAAATTTGCCAGTTTTTTTAAATAAAGATTTAGCATTATCTTGAAACGCTATCATATCAAGTGATGTAAGATTTATTTTATTGTTTTTTTCAAGATTTGCACCTTTAGAAATAAAAAGACTAATTAAAGATTCATCGCCACTAGCACAAATTAAATCTGTAGTACTGAGATATTTTATAGTAGGAATAATTTTATCGGTTATAATTCCAAAATAACTTTCATTAACATTTGCGCCTTTATCAATTAATAATCTGATAATTGAGGCCGATTTTTCTTTTTGTTCAGACGTCGAAAAATCTTTTTTGTGTTTTGCTTTAAACTTTGTTTTAAAATTATCACTTAAATAATTTTCAATATTCTCATCTTGAAAAGCAAGATGGTTGAGAGAGGCAATTTGTAAAAATGGAATACCAAAAATAGATTCATTTGCTTTATTATTTTTTAAAAGATTAACAAGTTTTTCTTCATCGCATTCAACAATGGCTTTCGCAATTCTAAAGTTTTTGGAAACAAAAAAGTCCTGAAGTTTTTCTTTCCCTATTTCGAAAAAATTGAAAATACTCTTTTGTATTTTATTAATTATATTCATTAATTTTGGTTTATTATTTTTTCTGATTTACGAAGAAGATAAAAAATGTATTATGTCACTTTTTAATATTGATTGAAAGAAAAAAATTGAGTCTATATAAAAGATAAAAAAAGCAATATGCAAAAAATACACATTACAAAACTCTTTAAACTCAACTGGTGCTAAATAATTATTAGCAGAGTGAATCCGAATTCGGTTATAAAAAACTTCAATATATTCAAATATTACATTTTATCTCCATTTGAGAATCTAACCATGCCTCTATTTAAGTAAGATCCACTATAATTGGAATTAATTTTAATTAGTTTGTTAAGATCATTAATTGATCCTTCTTTATTACCAAGATATATTTATTTTGGCTCTAATATCATGCGTCAATTCTTCATTGGGATTGATCTCTATTATTTTATCAAGTTCTTCGATAGAAGATATATAATCCATCAATAATTGTTTTTTTGATAACTCCTTATCTATCTTTATTTTACAAAACCGAAAATAGTTATGGTAGTAGAGTGGAAAAAATAATTAGCTAACAGTGTCCAGTATTATTTGCTAAAAATTTGATATTAAAAAATTTAAGACTAATATTTTTATTCCTTTTAGATTTTTGTTGAAACTGAAAAATTATATTATGACAACTTTTAATTTACCTTACCAAAATCCCATTTCTTCTGATAAAAAAGTTCTTTATAAAAATGCCAGAATAGTTGATCCGCAATCAAATTACGATAAAATTGGTAACTTGCTGACAATCGGTGATAAAATTGCTGATTTTGGAGAAAATGTTGAAGATTCAAATGCTAAAATTATAGACTGTAAAGGTAATGTTTTGGCACCAGGTTTGATTGATATTCAAGTTCATTTTCGTGATCCAGGTCAAACTCACAAAGAAGATTTGCATTCTGGTTCTAAATCTGCTGTTGTTGGTGGTATTACAACCGTTGTTTGTCAGCCTAATACTTCTCCAACTCTTGATTCAGTTCTGACTTTTGATTATTTGCGTCTTAAAGCCCAAGAAACTGCTTATTGTAATGTTAAGGCTTATGGTTGTATTACTAAAGGAATGAAAGGTGAAGAATTAGCTGATATGCATTCTTTAAAGTCTGCAGGGGCTGTTGGATTTACTGATGATGGACTGCCAGTTATGAATGCAAATGTTATGCGTAGAGCTTTTGAATATTCCAAAAATTTAGATGTTGTTATTGCTCAGCATGCCGAAGATTTAAACTTAACAAATAAAGGTTGTATTAACGAAGGCAAAACTAGTTTAGAACTTGGAGTTAGAGGTATTCCAAACATTTCAGAAAGCGTTATTGTAGAAAGAGATATTGCAATTCTTGAAAGTGTCGGAGGACGTTATCACTTATTGCATGTTTCAACTTCTGAGGCTCTTGATGCTATAAAAAGAGCTAAAGAAAAAGGCTTAAATCTTACAGTTGAAGTTTCTCCTCATCATTTTACTTTGAATGACGAACAAGTTTTAAAAAGTGGGACAAATGCAAAAATGAATCCCCCTCTTCGTTCAGAAAAAGATCGTTTAGCTTTAATTGAAGGTTTAAGAAATGGTATAATTGATGCAATTGCAACTGATCATGCACCTCATGATTTATCTTCAAAAAACAAAACTCTTGAAGAAGCTAGTTTTGGAATTGTAGGAGTTGAAACTATGCTTCCGCTATCTTTACTTCTTTATCACAATAAAGTTCTAAATCTTACTGAACTACTTGCCAAAATGACATGTAACGCTGCAAAAATAATAAATTTTGATGGTGGTGTTATAAAAAAAGGTGCCAGAGCAGATTTAGTTTTGATTGATTTAAATCATGAATGGGTAATTAACTCGCAAAACTTTTATTCAAAGTCTAAAAATTCTCCTTTTGATGGTTTTAAGGTAAAAGGTAGAGCTATAAGAACTGTTGTTGCGGGAAAAACAGTTTATGAAATTTAATAACCCAAAAGTTCTAATTATTGCTGGATCTGATCCGTCAGGTGGAGCTGGAATTCAAGCAGATATAAAAACTGCAACTGCTAATAAGGTTTATTCATCTACTGTAATTACTTGTTTGACAGCTCAAAACACAAAAAAAGTATCAGCAATTCATAATCCACCAATTCATTTTTTACGTTCTCAAATAGAAGAAGTTCTGGAAGATATAAGCTTTGATACAATAAAAACAGGAATGTTAGGAAATTCTGAAATTATCAATTGTGTTGCTGATGTTTTGAAAAAAAAAGCAAAAAGAATTCCTTTAGTTCTTGATCCAGTAATGGTTGCAACTTCTGGTGACTTGCTTCTAGAAAAAAGTGCGGTTCAAGATTTGAAAAGAAAACTAATAAAAAAATGTTATATTATTACCCCAAATATTGATGAGGCTGAAATATTGTCTGAAATAAAAATAAAGAATTTAGATGATATGAAAAGTGCTTCTAAAATAATTCAAAAAATAGGAGCTAAAAATGTTTTGATTAAGGGTGGTCATTTAAAAACTAGTGGTAACTATATTTATAGTATTTTGCTTGTTGAAGATGGATCAATTCACTTGATTAAAAATAAAAAAATAAATTCAAAATCTTTTCACGGCACTGGTTGTACTCTTGCTTCTGCTATAGCTTCAAATTTAGCAAAAGGTTTAGATATTGTTGATGCAGTAAAAAAAGCAAATGCTTATGTGTATAAAGCTGTTAAAAATAATTTAAAAGTAGGAAAAGGAAGTTTGGTTCTGAAGCACTTCTAACTTTAATTTTGGCAATTAATTATATCATAAAAAAAAGTATTATCCTGAGTGAAGCCTAAGGATAAAAATTAAACTCCGAAACTCCTGAGATCATTTGCATCGCCCAGAATGAAATTACTTGCTACAGATTGTATAGTTTTTTTGAAGAAAAATTATAAAAAGTTTTATATCAAAAAATAATTCTACTGATACTAAAGTCATTGCGATCGCTTTAAAAAAGTAGGTTATTTGTATTTAAATGAATGTAAAATATTAAAAAAAGCCGGTTTAACTTTTGTTAAAACCGGCTTTTTCTATATCAAATAAGAGATTTAAATTTCAAAAAATTACTGGTTAGTAGATTTTTTATTTTCTCTCATTTGCTTTATTTCTTGTCTATTTTCTTGACGCATTTTTCTTATTTCTTCTCTGTTTTCTTGGATTTTTTCTCTTATTTCTTCTCTGTTTTCTTGGATTTTTTCTCTTATTTCTTCTCTATTTTCTTTACGATTATTTATAATTTCTTGTCTTTTTTCAGAGTTTAAATTTTTATTATTTTCTCTAAACTCAGATCCTCTTTGATTTTCTTGTCTTGGAGTCATTCTTCCATCTTGTCCGCCTTGCATTCCACCAGGTTGATTATCTCCTCTTGGAGGCATTTCTTGTCTGTTTTGTGATTTAGAATCAGTATTTTTATTTTCTACACCACCTTTTTTTACGAATTCATTTTTTTGTTGATTTTGTGGTCTTTGAGGTTGTTGTTGATTACTATGACCAACATTTCTTACTTCTCTAGAAGATGCTTTTTGTCCTTCTTGAGCAAATGCTGCTGAAGAAACTAAAGAAGCTGCAATTATAACTTTTGCTAAATTTTTCATATTTTGATTAATGTATTTAGAAATTTTTAAATTTCTTGTAAGCCTTAATATAGGAAAAAAGAAATTTAGAAGTGTAAACTTGAGGTAGTTGTTTTACCAAGTTTCTTGCAAAACTAAAATTCAGACTTTTTAAAGCAATAAATATTTCTGAATTTTATCAAAATGATCATTTGGTAAAATTGGATAATGATGAAATGATGTTTTACTTACGTAAAAAGTATTTTTCAGAACTATTAATTTCACTTTTTTTGATGAATAATCTTTTTTCAGCATCAATACCTATAAGTACTTGAAATACATCATTTAGTACTTCTCGTGAAGAATAATAACCATGTCCCAATCCCAATGTTGAATCATCAATCAAGCCAACATTTATACTATCTACATTATTTAGCGATACACAAGCTCCAACTCTTTCTTCTTTATTAAAATTTTTTGAAGCCATAATAGCTTTATCGTTATGTGAACAATAAAGTGTAATTCGATTGCTTATTTTTTTAATGCTTTTTACTGAATTAGAAAACTCTTTAGTATCAAAATCTGGTGCGTTTAGAATTAATTCATTAATTAAAACTTTATCATAATCTCCTAGTTTTTTTAGAGCTGGTAAAACAACTTGGTGTCCCATTGAATGAACTGCTAAGTTAATTTTTAAGTTATTTTTTTTAAAAAGTTCTAAAAAGTTCTCAAGGGAAGAAACTGAACCACGAGCATTAGCAAGGTTATTTTCGTAAGTTTTACTTATCATGCTTTCTTCAAAGAATCCTTCCGAAGCTCCTGCTGGCCAGGTAAATAAAATGATTGGTCCCTGATACTTTAAATCATATGCAATTTGTGCAGCTCTAAGTAACGCTTCTTGATATTTTACATTAAAACCATGAACAAAAACTAGAGCTGTACGTTTTGATTCTTTAATATTTTTAACTAATTCTTCCTCTTTTAGAGATTTACTTTCTAAAATCTTAAAATATTCATTAGAAGATTGACGAATGTCTTTTGCTAAAGTTATTTCTCCAATTGTGTGATTTTTAGGTACATTAACTTTGCAACTACCATATCTTACAACTTGATCACGAGTTACTCCAAAATTATCTGAATTACAAGAAAAGTTGTTATTTTTAGATTTGCGATTTGTTACTACAAAAACTTCAACTGACTGACTATCGCTGAAACTTTTTTCAAAATAATCATTCCAGTTCTTATAAAACTTTTTTTGTAATTTTTCATCTTTAGTTCCACTGCAAGAAAACAGAAAAGATAGTGATAAAATAAAAATTATCTGTTTCATCTCTAGATTTTAGATTTTTTTAATAATAGGAAATCAGCCAAAACGCAGGCAAGCATAGCTTCTCCAACTGGTACAGCGCGAATTCCAACGCAAGGATCATGTCTTCCTTTTGTTATAATTTCACAGTTATTTCCATTTACATCGATCGTTTTTCTAGGAATTAAAATTGAACTTGTTGGTTTAACAGCAAAGCGCACGATTAAATCTTGTCCAGAAGATATTCCTCCTAAAACGCCACCACTGTGATTGGAAGAAAAGTTTATTTTATCATTTTCTATCCACATTTCATCAGCAAGTTCTGATCCTTTCTTGGTTGCTGACATCATTCCATCTCCAATTTCAACTCCTTTTACAGCATTTATTCCCATCAAAGCTAAAGCAATTTTTGCGTCTAGTTTATTGTAAATTGGTTCACCTAAACCAATAGGCATATTTTGAACAACTAATTCAATTATTGCACCGACAGAGTCTCCAGATTTTCTAATCTCAAGTAAATAATCTTCAAAATTCTTAGCAGCGATTTTATCGGGACAAAAGAAGTCGTTATTATTAATCTCATCAAAATCAATTCTTGAGTAATCAATTTTTTTATCCCCAATTTGGCTTAGATAGCCAGTAATTTTAATATTTTCCTTTTCCAAGACTTTTCTTGCAACAGCTCCAGCTGCAACTCTCATAGCAGTTTCTCTTGCTGAAGAACGACCACCACCGCGATAATCACGAATTCCATATTTTTTGAAATAAGTGTAGTCAGCGTGAGAAGGGCGAAATTTATCTTTTATATCTCCATAATCACCGCTTTTTTGATCTTCATTGTAAATTATTAAGCTAATTGGAGTTCCTGTAGTCTTGCCTTCAAAAACACCAGATAAAATTTTTACCTGATCTTTTTCTTGTCTTTGTGTTGTAAATTTTGATTGTCCAGGACGACGCTTGTCTAAATATTGTTGAATATCGTTTTCTGATAAGTTTAAGAGAGAAGGGCAACCATCAATTACGCAACCAATAGCTTCTCCATGACTTTCGCCCCAAGTTGTAAAAGAAAAAATTTCGCCGAACTTATTACTCATTTTTTGTGTGTTTAGTATTTAAAATTAATACAGGATTTTCCGTGAAAACTAAATGATCACCTTCTTGGTTAATTTTTAGTTGACCAGATGTTATTTTGCCAATTTCTCCATCTGCTGAAACGTTATAAAGAAGAACTTCTTTTTCGCTTTCATGAAAAGCTTTTTCAGCTTTTATATCGTAAATTTGATCATTACTATACTGAAACTTTATATTAGGGTTAGTCATTGTCTTTTGAGTGCTAAATTCTTTCGAGTTATCTTTATATTTTGTTACAAATTTTATGTTATTAGCAGTTTTGTTAAAAGCATAAAAAATATAAAACAAAAGACCACTAACAATTAAAAAATAGCATAAGACCGTTAAGTAATTTTTAATTTTAATGTGAGATTGTATAACTTTTAGAATTTGTTGAGTTTTATCGTCCATTTGTTTGATTTTGCTCAATTGTTACAGAAAAAGACTCAAGACAATCAACAGCACCAACTTTATCAATTTCCAATTTACACTTAGATATTCGTTGGTCAGACATTATAAGATCCATAATTTCTTGGGCCATTTTTTCCACTAATTTAAACCTTTCTTTTGAAATTAAGTTTTTTATATTTTTTACAATTTCATCGTAATCAAGGGCATCTTCAATCTCATCTGTTATAAGTGATTTGTTGAAATTAGTGTGAATCTCAGCATTGATTATAATTTCACGATCAACAGTTTTTTCCCATTCATGAATTCCAAGAATTGTCTTTAGTTTAAGATTTTTAATTTTAATTATCATTTGATTGCTTTTTTACTGATTTGTGATCTATTCTGAAAGTTAGAATTTAATTTCTTAATACATTTAAGACAAGCTTTTCCTGATTGGATTTTAAATCATTTTGTCTTTTTTTATAAAAATTATGTCCAATCGCAAAGTTATTTCGTTACAAGAATATAAAAAATCTAATAAATTACGAACTTTGAAAAATAAATTATCGAGGATCATATCAATGCTTTTTGCTATTATTGTAGTTTCTGTTTTAGCTGGCTCACTACTTTGGGATGTTTTTGTTGAAAATCCAGCTCGTCTTGATGTGCAAATTCCAAAATCAAATGATATTACTTTTAATGATAAAGAACCTATAGCAATGACCACCGCTCAAATTGCTAACCAATTTGATGTATCTGAAGGCAAACCAATATTACTATATATTTACACAACTTGGTGTTCAGTTTGTGTTAAGCAGTTTCCAATAATAAATGAAATTGCTCGCGAGTTTCAAAATACTGAAATGCAAGTTATAGCTTTGGCAATCGATAAAAATTTAACCTCAGAAAATTTGAAATCTTATTTGTCAAATCACGGTGATGTATATTTTGAACCAAGATATCTTGTATTTAAAGACGGATTTCTAGATTTATTAAAAAAGAAAAATATTCCATATAATGGTAAAATACCTTATACAGCTCTTATTTCACAGCATGGGGAAGTAATTGCAAAATTCAGTGGTGTGAAAAGTCAAAATTATTTACGCAATAAAATTATAAAAGAAATTTATCAATGACACTCAACTACAACTTAAATATAAAAGTTTTTAATACTCTTAGTCGTAAGTTTGAAGATTTAAAAACTATAAAAAACGAAAGCTTACGAATGTATGTTTGTGGACCAACAGTTTATGACAGGCCTCACTTAGGAAATGCCAGAAGCATTGTAGTTTATGATCTTTGGTTTCGTTTATTTAAAGAATTGTTTCAAGAAGTAATTTATGTCAGAAACATCACAGATGTTGATGATAAAATTAATATGGCAGCAAAAGAACAAAAAATTTCAATACAAGAATTAACAACAAAAGTTATCGAGTTTTTTTATAGTGATATTAAGGCTTTGAATGTATTGAAACCAAGTTTTGAACCAAAAGCAACTGAACATATTTCAGAGATGATTGTAATGATTGAAAGTCTGATAAAAAATGGTTTTGCATATGAAAGTGAAGGTCATGTTTTATTTGATGTAAATTCTTATAAGGAATATGGCCAACTTTCAAACAGAACTATTGATGAAATGATTGCGGGAGCAAGAGTTGAAGTTGCTTCTTATAAAAAAAATCCTCTTGATTTTGTATTGTGGAAACCAGCCGCAATCAATGATGACTCATCAAGCATTTTTGAAAGCCCTTGGAGTAAAGGAAGACCGGGTTGGCACATTGAATGTTCTGCCATGAGCTTGAAATATTTAGGAGAAAATTTTGACATTCATGGTGGAGGTGCAGATTTGCAATTTCCGCATCATGAAAATGAAATTGCACAAAGCCGTTGTTCTTCCAAAGGCTCAAATTTTGCTAATTATTGGATTCATAATGGTTTTTTGACTGTTGATGGTGAAAAAATGAGCAAGTCTTTAAAAAATTTTGTTACGGTTAAAGATCTTCTTGAAAAAGAAGTTAGCGGTGTCGTTATTCGCTATTTATTGCTTTCAACTCACTATCGTAAGCCTTTTGATTACAATCAAAAGGCCTTGGAAGATGCGCAAAAATCTATTGAAAAATTCTATTCTTTATTTGATGAAAAAGATTTAGAATTATACAAAAAATCTGATAGTAAAAAAGGTTTGTTTATAGAAGTGCTAAAAGAACTGTCGGAAGACTTAAATGTTTCAAAAGCTTTTGCTTTACTTCATGAAAAAGTAAAAGAAATCAAAAAAGAAAATAACCAAGATTTAAAAAATCAGTTTTTGCAAAGTCTTGATTTACTTGGCTTAATTGATAAAAATTTTTTTAAAAATAGTGAAAAAAATTCTTTGGAAGGAATTAATCAAGAATATGTAGAGTCACAAATCCAGATGCGCATCAAAGCCAAACAAGAAAAGAATTGGGCTTTAGCTGATGAAATTCGTAAAAACTTGCTTAATTTGGGAATTGTCTTGGAAGATTCTAAAGAAGGAACTTTGTGGAAAAAAATCTAGTTGCTAACAATCAACCTATAGCTTCAATTTAGGAAGCTATAGGTCTTTTTTATTTTTATTTATCTCTTTTATTCTTTAGGTTAGATCTGTTGTTACGATTTCTGTTTTTGTTTTTAAATTTTTTCTCAGGTCTTCTAGTAAAAATTCTTCTTTCAAAAGTAGTAAAAAGAATCGCAAAAACCATAACAGCAGCGTTAATTACAAAAAGTTTAATAGCTGAAGATTTATCGCCTTCTTTAAATAAAGAATAAACTAAATAAAGTATCCCAAGGTTGTAAATTAAACCAAAAAGTTGTCCACTTCTGTAACTAAAATTGTGTGATGATAAATATCTATCTTGCCAATCATGGCGATGTTTTTGTTCTTTTTGAGCCATTTCAACAAGTCTTTCAACCGAGTTTGGAACAGCATCTTCAAATTTTTCTAAAATTTGTGAGGAAGGAAGGTGAATTTCTTCTTTATTATTTCTGTTGTTTCTATTTCTATTATTTTGCATTTTGTTTTTTTGTTTTATATTTTACGTTTTCAATGTCGCTTCCAATGTCAAGCCAATCCTTATCCAATGCGAATTTTGGATCTGCAAAAGGATAAGATTCAAGCTTAATACTTGCAAATTGAGTTAAAGATGCAAATCCAGCAATAAACTTGCGGAAGTGCCTGGTAATTAAACGAATTCTTTTAGAAGACATATTTTATAGGTTTTTTTGGTAAAAAGGTTTGTTGATTTTTAATGATTTGAAATACTAAAAAACTTTCTTTGGAAATTTATTTAATATTTGTTTGGTTGCAACGAATCAAAAATGGTGATCTGTTTTTTGTAATTTCTTTTTGCTTCAAAAGCAAATAGAATTTATCTTTTATAATCGGAATTGTACAACTTAAAACACAAAAAAACCTTATTTCTTATTAGCTTATAATTGCTTTAAGGTAAGTTACATAAATTTATTATTTTACTACTTAAAAATGTATTGTTATATGTTGGAGCAAAAATTTCATACATTATCAGAGTCAACTTTAATATCTTTAGCTGATAGAATTGAGGCTTTAGATAAAAATTCAGAACTTGATGTTGAATATTCTGACGGAATTTTAACTATTTTAATTGAGTCTAGTTCAAAGCAGTACGTAATTAATAAGCATTCAGCTAGTCAAAAAATATGGTATTCCTCTCCTTTTAGTGGTGCTAATTACTTTTCTTTTGATGAAACTATTTCTAAATGGCTTGATTTGAAAGGTGAAGAACTTGAAACCAAGATTCTTTCTGAGATAAAAAAAGTTTTATAAAAGACATAAAATTTGTCATAATTAGAAAATTCAAACTTTTTTTGTTTTTTATTTACGAAAGATCTTGCTTTTTTAAATATATTAATGACTAAGTGAGGTATTAGGAAGTTTAGTGATAACTAAATTTCGTTTTATTTACTAAAAAAGGAGTTTTATTTAATGTCAAACTTAGTTACCGGAACAGTTAAGTGGTTTAATGATGAAAAAGGTTTTGGATTTATTAAACAAGAAGGTGAAAAAGATGTTTTTGTGCACTATAGTTCAATAAATGGAAATGGACGTAAGTCTTTACAAGAAGGACAAAAAGTTACTATGGAAGTTGTTCAGGGCAAAAAAGGCCCTCAAGCTGAAAATGTTACACCTGTTGCATAAAATTTTTTTTATCAGATAAATCAAATTTAAGCGTTTCAATATTTGAAGAGTTTCAAATATTGAAACGCTTTTTTTGTGTCTTGATTTTTTAATAAGAAAAGCGAGCTTTTCTTGAGTGATTGTGTAATTTATTTTTCTAGATTTGAAAAAATGGTGGAGATAAACGGGTTCGAACCGATGACCCCCTGCTTGCAAAGCAGGTGCTCTACCAACTGAGCTATATCCCCAAGAGAATTTTGATAAGAAAATTTTGAAAGGAAACTTTTTGAAAGTTTTTCAAAAAGACAAAAATTATCGTGGGCACAAGATAATTTGATAAATCAAATTGTCAAAAGAAATTTTACATTTATAAAAAGATTTATTTTTTGCTGCAGAAATTGAATTTAATATATTTTTTAATGAAGAGTAAATTTGAAAATAATCATAAAGCTTTTTCCTTGCTTGAATTATCAATTCTAATTATTGTTATATCACTTATAGCAACAGGAGTTCTTTTAAATAATGTTGCAAGTTTTAATAGTGATAAAATGAAAATTACAAACGAACGTATACAAAAAATTTACCAAGCTTTGGGAAGCTATTTATTGGTTAATGGAAAATTACCTTGTCCGGCTCCAATTAACGCCGTTAAGTTAACTAGTCCAAGTTATGGAGTTGCTGCAACTGAAGATGGAAATTGCGCAACAACCGATGGTGTTTATCAATCCGATGTTACGGGAGCTGAAAACTTAGTTTATGGAATGGTTCCAGTTAAAACATTGGGTTTAGATAGTGATTTTGCTGAAGATGGTTATGAAAGTAAGTTTGATTACATAATCGATAAAAGATTTACTAACTCATCAACTTTTAGCACTACGAATGTTACTAATTCAACTTCAGTTTCTAATTCATCTTGTTCGATGATTAAAGTTACATTTAGAGAAGCTATTTTGTCTAATGAATATCAAAATAGTTGTGATGACAGAGCTTTTTTTGCAATAGTAAGTCATGGTAGTAACAAGTTAGGAGCATTTAATGCTAATTCCTCAACTGTAAATAGTTCTTCAAATAACCAAGATGAAATAGATAATAGTGCTACTAATTTTACTGACGCTGCAACAAATAGTGCCACTTTTCATATCAATAAAAGATTAGAAGCTGCTAACACCATAAACTCGGGAACTAAAACTTACTTTAACGTAATTGATGATGTGGTATTTTTTAAATCCAGAGACAATATGGTGAAAGATTTTAATGCTTTTTCAAAAATAGATTGTCTTACAAATGGTTATAATTCTGATGATGTAACTTATGGAGGAACGATAATTACTTGGCCTCAAGCTAAATATGGTCAAATTGTATCTGCATCAAATTCTTGTCCAACTGGTTATAAGGGTGGAGTTACAAAGCCTACAAAAAAATGTGGTCCACTAGGTATATGGCAAAGCGGTGTTGTTACTGCTTGTACTGCTGGATGAAATTATGAAAATTAAAAATGATTTTGAATAAAACACAAAATATAAAAAAAGCTTTTACTTTAATTGAGCTTTCGGTGGTTATTGTAGTTATATCTATTTTTCTTGCTGGTTCTTTATATTTTTCAATAACGATAAGTGATAATGCTAAAATTAAAGTTACAAATGACAGGATTGAGCAAATTTATAATGCTTTAGGTAATTACTTAGTTCAAAAAGGAAGATTACCTTGTCCAGCTGCTATTAATGATTCTAAATCAAACTCTTCAACTTATGGGATAGAAGCTTCTTCAGATAGTGTAACTTATCAAAAAAATTGTATTGATTTATATAGTGGAATTGAAAAAACTCAGAATGGTGTTTATTCATCCTCAAATTTAGTTTACGGAATGGTTCCAGTTATAAATTTAGGTTTAAGTAAGGATATGGCGGAAGATGGTTTTGGTAATAAATTTACTTATGTTGTAGATAGAAGATTCACAGGTTATAATGATTCTTCTGATAATGGAGTTCCAAAGTTTAAGAATCAATCATCAAGTTCTATAATTACTGTGAATGAAATTTTTTATTCCAATACTCAGCAAGCAACTTCTGATGCAATATTTATTATCATAAGCCACGGTGCTAATGGTTATGGAGCTTTTAAAGCGGAACTTTCTTCTCAAAATACCAGATCTTCTGATTCTTCAGAAATGTCAAATGATGCTACAAGTTTTAACGATACAAACGGTACTGCATCATTTGATGCAACTTTTATAAAAACAGTAGAAGGTAGCGATGTTTTTGATGATATAGTTTTTTACAAAACTAGAAATGATTTACTTAAAGATTTTAATGTTTTTTCAAAAGTTTCTTGTCCCGCTATTGAAGCTTCATCTTTGGATTCAAATAGCGTGGAATATGGAGGAACTTATATGGCTTGGTCAAAAAGTGAGTATAATCAAGTTGTTCCTGCAAGTACTGATTGTCCAGCGTCATATAGAAATACTGTTGTAAGGCCAATAAGAAAATGTGGTGCTTTTGGAATTTGGGGAGAGGTTATTGAGCCCTGCAATTAAATTTGTTACTATACTATCTTAATAAGTACTGTTATACTAAGCGAAACGAAGAAGTTTAACAGACAAGCTCTCCCTGAGATCTTGAGCTTTTTTCAGAATAAAACTTTTGTTATGTTATAATTGCCTTAAATTTTTAAGATTTTTTAAATGATAAAAAAAAACTTTTTTTATAAAGTTGAAACCAAAAAAGCTTACACCTTGCTTGAGCTGTCTATTTCAATTTTAGTAATTTCAATTTTAATTACTGGCGCTTTGTCAATGTCAGTTTCTCGTGCTGGTAAAAAGAAAGTTGAAATCACTAACCAGCGTATTGAGATAATTTATAAAGCTTTAGGAAATTACTTAGTTACAAATAAAAAGTTGCCTTGCCCAGCTGCATTTACTGATAAAAAATCTGTTTCTGTAAATTATGGTGTTGCTTCAACAAGCTATGGAAATTGTGCAGATACAGACATTGATGGAGTTTATAAGTCTACATCAAATTCAAATTTAGTTTATGGAATGCTTCCAGTAAAAGATTTGGGTCTAAGCAATGAAATGGCGGAAGATGGTTTTGGTAATAGATTTTCTTATGTTATTGATAAAAATTTTACGGCTAATTCGGTTTATCCTTATTCAAACATTGCAACTTTTGGAGTTGCAACTTCAAATGATATAATAACTATAAAAGAATCTAATGGAAGCGTAGCAAGTGAAGTCACATATGACGCAATTTTTGCTATTATAAGCCATGGTGCAAATAAAAAAGGAGGATTTTTGCCTAATTCTTCAAGTGCTAATAATTCTGCTAGTGATTCTTACGAACTAGAAAATCACCCATCGGCATTTAATAACTCTTCAAATCCAAGAGAAGCAACTTTTGATAATATTTTTTATAGTAAAAATGGAAATAGTGATGCTTTTGACGATATTGTTTTTTACAAAACTAGAAATGATTTAGTAAAAGATTTTAATGCTTTTGATTCTGTTATCTGTACTTCGAGTTCTGTAAATAGTAATGATGTGACATATAACGGTACAGTTATGACATGGCCAAATACTGCTTATGGAAGAACTGTTGAATCAACAACTTCTTGTCCTGCGGGTTTTACTTATTCAGTTGCTAAGCCAACCAAGAAATGTGGTGCTTTTGGAATTTGGGAAGAAGGCACTATAAAACCTTGTTTAACTGCTCCTGCTGGAGTTTGTAGTGGTGGAGACATTGTAATTTCTGGGGCAAATATTTTGCATATTTTTTCAGAAAATGGCACTTTTGTATGTAGTAATAATGTTTCAGTTAAGTTGCTGGTGGTTGCTGGTGGAGGTGCTGGAGGATATTCTTCTTCAGGATATGGTGCTGGTGGAGGTGCTGGTGGACAAGTTATATTTAATTCTGATACATATAATCTTACTTTTGGGCAAATAGTTTCAGTAAATGTTGGAAAAGGTGGATTGCCTTATGTTGGAAATGGTTTGCAAGGGGGAAATACAATTTTAAGTGGTGCAATAACTTTAGAAGCTGCTGGTGGAATGGGAGGTGGTGCAAGCTATGCTGATTCATGTGTTGTTCCTTCTTCTGTAACTAATGCTGCTGGAGGAGGCGCTGGATATTGTGATTCTACCAGTGCTAGTGGTGGAAGTGGAACTCAGAGCGGTGGTGGTTCTGTTGTTGGTGGATTAAATTCTGGAGGTGGAGGAGGAAGTTCTGCAAATTCTGGATCAACTCCAACTACTTCAACATCGGATGGCAATCTTGGATATGGTGCTGCTGGAACTAGTGTTGCTCTTACAGGTTTTGATTATGGTGGAGGTGGAGGAGGTGGGACTAATTCATATTTTAATGCTACAGCTACTGATGGTGGAGGTCAGGGTGGAAAAATTGGTTTACCAAATGGAGTTGCAGGTACCAACGGACTTGGTGGTGGTGGCGGTGGTGCAAGATATGGTAAAGGTAGCAAAGGAGGAAATGGTGTAGTAATTATTTATTATCAACCAACTCCATAAATCGCCAATTATTTAATTTAGATGCTTAAAAAAGTTAACTTCGATTTTAAAAACGAAAAAATATGTTAAATTTAATAAATATCAAAAAAAGTGGTTATACTTTAATTGAGCTTTCAATTGTAATTGTAGTCATTGCAACACTTCTTACAGGGGGTTTGATGGCTTCAGTAAATTTAATTAATAAAAATAAAGTTACTGTTACGAATAAAAGAATAGATACAATATATAAAGCTTTGCAAAATTATCTTCTACTTAATAAAAGATTGCCATGTCCAGCTCCAATAACTGAAAGTAAAGCAAGTGGAACTGGTTACGGAGATGACGTTGCTTCAGCTGGAGTTTGTGATGTTGCTGGAACTTATTCTTCAACAACTTCTACAAATCTTGTTTACGGCATGATTCCAGTTAAAGATTTAAACTTACCTGATGAATTTGCTGAAGATGGTTATGGTAGTAAGTTTGGATATATGGTTCATAAACATTATACCACAGCAAGTGCTTCTTCATATAGTGATACAAATTCTTTTGGAACAAGTACCGATTATTCTTTAATTACTGTCAAAGAAATTTCTGGAACCGCAGATAAAACAATACTTAGCAATGCAATATTTGCAGTTATAGGTTATGGATATAATAAATATGGTGCTTTTAATTCTAATTCTTCAAGCCAAAACTCTGTTTCAAGTGATTCTTATGAATCTTATAATGACATAACTGTTTTAACTTCTAATTCAGCAATTTTTGATGGAACTTTATATTCCTCTGCTGAAGTTAGTGAAAGTTTTGATGATATAGTTTTTTATAAGACAAGAAATGCTTTGGTAAGTGATTCTAATGCATTTGAAACAATTCCATGTAAAAGTGATGCAACTAATCACAATGATGTAACTTATGGTAATACGACGATGACATGGAGTGCAACTTCTTATGGAAAAGTTGCTGTTGCAAGTGGTCCTGATCTTGGAGTTTGTCCGGTTGGCTATACTGCCTCAGTTGCAAAACCAACAAAAAAATGTGGAGCTTTTGGAATTTGGGAAGTTGGAGCTTTTAATCCTTGTTTGGCTGCAGGAAGTTAATTGGTTGTTAAAAAAATTTATTACTTGTAATCAAAGTTCTAGGTTAAAGTTGGTATTAATTCCCTAACACAATTTAATTTCTAATTCAAACTTTTATCTAGTGGTCTAAATTTAAATCTTAAACTCTTAAGATATTTTTCTTCTTCTCAGATTTTTGCCAAAATCCAAACAAAATTCCGCGACAATTTTTTATCTAAATTGACCTAATTTTAGTAAAATTTAGTTCTCAAAATTGCCTTAAATATTTTGCAGTTTTTTAAGAAATTTTAAGAAAAATACCTCTAAAGTTTGTCAGGTTTTGATACAATTTTTAAAACATCCACATGAACAAGTTGCAAAATTTTTTCATCCAAAATTCACTTTCAAATGTGGCGAGGTTTAGGCAAAAAAATTAACAAAATTTCTTAAAATATGACAGACGATATCAAAAAATACACGATCGAAGAACATAGACACAGATTCGCATGTTGGGCTGCGTCAAGAGCTGCTTCTGTAAGTAGCGTATGTCGTTTTAGGGTAGAAGAAGGGGTGAAAATTCTTGAGGGATGCGGTTTTAAACCAAATACTTTTGCATTACCAGAGTATGATAAATTTGATTACGAGCATGAAAAATGGTGTAATAAAGCGTGGAACTTAGTAAATAGCGATGAAGTTACGGATACAGAAAAGAAGGTTAAAGTTGCTGGAGAATTTACCTACGGAGTGGCTGCGAAACTAATCAACTGCTATCTTAAGGCGCGTTTTGTTTGCGGCAGCAATCCTGAAGATCTAAGAGTAAAAGCTATTCATCCTCCAATTGATTCATTGCTGTTAAAAGAGATGAAGAGTAAATTTCCTGATATAGAAGGTGTTAAAGATTTAAAGATTACTTGGTCAAATTTTGACGAAAACGATTATAAAAAAGCCATAACGGTTATTAGAAAAATTACTAAAGACGAGCCCTTGTGGAAGATAGAATATTACTGGCAAGGTTTTAGAGATAATGAAAAACAACAAAAGTAATCTCATTAATAACGCCAACATAAAACACGACGCCGGCGGAAAATCTCGTCCATTATGGCCAGCCGATTCTAAAATTAGTGCGATTTTTTCTGAGTGTCAGCAATACCGCTATCAACTTCGTGAAATCTGGGATGAATCAAAACCCTTGGCCATGTGGCTGCTAATGAATCCAAGTGTAGCCTGTATTGATTATGCTGATCCAACTTTGATTCGAACTGGAAAATTTGCGCGCTCTTGGGGATTTTATCCTAAATATGCAGTTTTATCCAATTTTTTAAGGTAAAAATTCTAAGATAAACTAGCCCTAAAATTGGGATGAAGTTCTGTTGTAAACGAAATGAACTTCATACTTTTAAAGTTATTCCAAAACTTTGTGTCGTAGAAAGTTCCTTCGCTTGGTTAGAGAAATGCAGAAGGTTATGGAAGAATTGTTAGAAGAAGCTCTCAACCTCAACAGCTATGGTTCAGATGGCTTTTATTAGATTGTTAATTGTTAAATAAAAAATTTATGATGGGTTCTTAGTACAAGAGATAGAACTATTTACCATTTTAGCACAATGGATCCCCAAGTAAGTCCACCTCCTAAAGCTTCTAAAACAACAACGTCACTTTTTCTAATTCTATTTTGTGAGTTTGCATAATCTAGAGCCAAAGGAATTGAAGCAGCAGAGGTATTAGCGTGATCTTGAACTGTAATAATCACTTTATCTTTGCTAAGATTTAGTCTATCAGAAACGGCAGAAAGAATTCTGGCATTTGCCTGATGAGGAACAAGTAAATCTATGTCTTCAACTTTTAAGTTTGCTCTTTCCAAAGCATTAATAACAGACTTAGACATTTTGTCTACTGCGTGTTTAAATACTTCTTTTCCGGACATTAAAATTACCCCAGATTTTTGATTTGAAGCAACTCCACCGTCTGTTTTTAATATATCATTTAACGATCCATCTGAGTAAAGATTAAAAGACAATATTCCGCTATTTTCTTCATTTGTTGCTTGTAGAATTACAGCACCAGCTCCATCTCCAAATAGAACACAAGTGTTGCGATCTTTCCAATCAACTATTCGTGATAGTATATCAGCTCCAATAACTAAAGCGTTTTTAACTTGTCCAGACTTTATAAAGCAATGAGCTGTCGACATCGCATAAACAAATCCTGAACAAACAGCCTGAATGTCAAATGAAAAGCCAGTTTTTATTCCTAGTTTTGCTTGCACGGTACTTGCAGTTGATGGAAAGGTAAGATCAGGAGTTGTTGTTGCAACAATAATCATATCTATTTCTTCAGCTTTTAAGCCTGATTTTTCAATGGCTTTTTGAGCTGCAATTGTTGCAATGTCAGATGTTAGTTGGTTTTCAGCAGCTATATGTCTTTTGTTTATACCTGTGCGTTCAACTATCCAGTCATTACTGGTTTCAACAAGCTTTTCTAGGTCAAAATTAGTAAGGAATTTTTCTGGTAGATATGATCCAGTGGCAATAATTTTGCTTTTTATAGTCATACTATATTATTTCTTGAGAATGTTCTTCAAACGATGCAGCTGAAGTTCTTAGTTCTTCAGTAATTTGTTGATTAATCTTGTTTTCAACCAAAGAGATTGCAACTTTTATAGCGTTAGAAAATCCTATTGCATCTGTACTACCATGGCTCTTTACAACGACACCATTAAGCCCTACCAACATTGCTCCGTTGTGAGCTCTCGGATCCATACTTTTTGTTGCTTTTTTAATTGATGATCCAGAAAGTAAGTAACCAATTTTTGAAAGTATAGAGCTACTAAAACCTTCTTTTATAAGACTGGAAATAAGTTTTGAAGTTCCTTCAATTGCTTTCAGAGTTATGTTTCCTGAAAATCCATCAGTTACAACAACATCAACGGTTCCTTTTGTTATATCATCACCTTCGACATATCCATAGAAGTAGTCTTTTAGATCACTTTCTTTTATCATAAGAGAAGCACTGCGAACTGTATCGCTACCTTTTAAATCTTCTGAACCAACATTTAAGATACCAATAGATGGCTTTTCAATTTTTAGCACGACTTTTGCAAAAGCATGACCCATAACGGCAAATTGATATAAGACGTCAGAATTACACTCTACATTTGCACCCATATCAAGCAACACTGTTGCTTTCTTTTTTTGGTTAGGTATTGAAGTAACAATTGCTGGTCTGTCAATTGAAGGTAAAGGTCTTAATACTATTTTAGCAATTGCCATTAAAGCACCTGTATTTCCTGCGGAAACCACAACGTCAGCTTCTCCATCTTTTACAGCATTTATGGCAAGTCTCATGCTTGATCTTGTGCCTTTTCTCAAGGCAATTGATGGTTTTTCATCCGCAGAAACAAATTCATCAGTGTGAACAAGAGTAAATCTACCTTTTAAGTTTTTGCAACTTTGTAGATAAGGATTTATTTTTTTAGCATCACCGTAAAGTAGAAAATGGATATCGGAGTTAAGAGAAGCTGTGACGTCGGCTCCTTCTATAACTATTTTGGGAGCATAATCTCCTCCCATGCAGTCCAATGCTATTGTGTATTTTTTAGACACTTTGGAAAGTTACCTTCTTTGATTTTATTCTACAGAAGTATCTTTTTTCTTCTTTTTTTCTATAACAAGTTTTCCGTTATAGTATCCATCTAATGAAATGTGATGCGGAAGTTTAAATTCACCGGTAGTTTTATCGGTAACTACGTTTGCAATATCCATTGCGTAGGAGCCGTTGCTTCCTCTTCTCATGTTGCGTCTTGATTTAGTTTTCTTTCTTTTAGGAACTGCCATGACAGATTACTTAATTTAAAAGTTATTATATATTTATTAATGAGATTTATTGCTTTTGATGGTTAAGATAAGTGAAATTCTTAGAGCATCTTCAAAAACTGCTCTTGAATATAGATAACAGTTTCATAAAATCAACGTAAATTTATTATTTAGTATATTGATTATAAAAAATGAAAAAGTTTTTTTGTATTATTTTTATTGTTCTATCAACTTCTTGTATAAGTAATTATGAAAAAAGAGGTTATGCTTTTGAATTGTCTGACTACAATCTTTTGCAAGAAGGAGTTACAAGTAAAGAAGGTGTTCTAAAATTAATGGGATCTCCAACAATAATTTCTGATTTATCTTCTGATGAGAGTTGGATTTATTATTCAGAGGAAGTAAAAAAAATTTTATTTTTTTTGCCCAAAGTTGTTGAAAGAAAAGTTGTAGTGATAAAATTTGATGATTTAGAATCTGTTAGAAATATAGACGAATATGACTTAGATAACGAAGAATCAAAAATGAAATTTGTTCAGGAATATACTGAGGTAAAAAGTCATAATATAGGATTTTTTAAGTCAATATTTAGTAATATTGGACAAATTAAGCCTCAGTAATTTTATGAAATCTTGGTTAGGATTACTTGTATCAATTTTCTTAATTTTATTGCTTTCTTGTGAAAACAAAAAAGTGATGGTAAATACTGAAGTTTTTTGTCCTGATGGTTCGCGTCTTCTAATAAAAAATGTTAGGGCAAAAGACTTAGAATATGCAGCTCAAGAAGCTTATAAAATTAAAAAGAAATTTGGAACTTCAGAGACAAATACAGTATTTCGTTTGATCGATGGAAGAACTCTAAGCATTGCTAGAATTCCTCCAGAAAAGATGGTCGCTTGTGCTTTTAAGGAAAGCTACTATGGATTTGCTGAGAAAAGTTATATACGTTGATTTTGAATTAATCAGATCATTCTCCAAGCAGTTTCATCTTCTAAAAGTTTATGTAACATTTTGTTATTGATTCCGTGACCAGGTTTAGAAGCTTTAAAATGACCGATAATGAAATGTCCGGCTAGGTAAATGTCTCCAATAAAATCGAGAGTTTTGTGTCTTACAAACTCATTTTCATAACGCAAACCTTCCTTATTTACTATACCATTTTCATCAACTAAAATTGCATTATCAAGTGAACCACCTTTGGCAAGTCCTATTTTGTGAAGATAATCAATTTCATGTTTGAAACCAAAAGTTCTAGCACGACAAAGATCATTTTTGAAAGAGGCGAAGGTTGAAACGTAATCAAAGCTTTGGTGATTTATGTGTTTGTGATTAAAATCTATATGAAGGTCAATTGCGAATTCTTTACTTGGAGAAACTTCAATCATTTTACCATTATCTTCTTCTATTTTGATGGTTTTTATAACTTCTATAACTTTTCTTGGTTTTTCTTGAATATTTATTCCAGCACATTCAATTAAGAAGACAAATGGTTCTGAACTACCATCCATGATTGGAATTTCTGGTCCGTTTATTTCTATTATTAAATTATCAATTCCACATCCCCAAATTGCTGCCATCAAGTGTTCTACTGTAGAAACTGTAGCACCAAACTCGTTTGATATTGTTGTTCCTAAGTTAGTGGTAGTAACATTTTTATAATAGGCTTTTATCACATTTTTTCCTTCTTCAAGATCAATTCTTTTAAATGTGATGCCAGTATCACAGTTTGCTGGCAAAAGGTTTATAATTGCTTCTTTACCAGAATGGACTCCTATTCCGCTACAACTTGTTTTGCTATTTATTGTTTTTTGAGATGATGAAATCATTGTGATTTTTAAAAAGATTAAAAAAATTATTCTGCTATACTAATATTTTATGGCTTAGATTTCAAAGGGATTTTTGTTACGAAAGATTGCAGAATTTATTACTAATTATTACGTAAAAGTTAGTAATAAATTTTAGATTTTTGATTTTTAATCTATTTTACTCCAAGGAAATTTAGCTTCACTTTTACCATGAATAGTAAATGTTTTGCAAATCAAATCATAAGCTGTTGTTTTACTTTTTGTAAGTATATGAAGTTGAGTCCAAATTAAAAATATAAATCCAACGATCAGATTTGTATTATTGCCACTTATGGCTTCAAAGAAACCTACATGATATTTTTCTTGATAAATTAAAAGATAAAATACGAAAATTATTGGTAATACTGATAAGAAATAGTGAAGTAGGGCATTGTTAAAAGAAATTTTATTATCTTCTTTATCGACAATCATAATTTTCATAATTCTTTTACCAATAGTCGCTTTCCATGATGATGAATTAAGAAGAGCATAGTATAAAGCTCCTGCTGCAAATATTATAAAAAGAGTAAGTAAAAAAGAGTAAAATATTTTATGATTAATTAAAAAACTTATATGTTCTGGAGTTCTTTTTAAAGATTCAGTCCCAAATTTTTCTTGAAATTCAACTGAAAATTGTTCAGAAATTTTTTGTAGATAAAACATTCCGAAAAATTGTAGTAAAATACCTCTTAAAAATAATACTATTAAAACATCAATAGCTGAGGCAACACTTCTTTTTGTTGAGTTAGCAAATTTACTATCTTGTTTTTTTTCAAAAAGATTTTCTAAAAAGTTAGTGTTCATAACCGTGCTTTGTGATTTTGATTTTTTTGTTATCATCTCCAAACAATATAACTTTAGGAGTTTTATTACTTACTTTTTTCATAGATCCTATGCAAGTCAAATTAATTTTTAACTTATTGGCTAAGGATAATATTTTATCTTGATTCTCTTTTTTGACGGTGAAAATTAATTCATAGTCTTCTCCTCCACTAGACAAATTCTGAATTGTAATTGATTTGTCAATTTTTATTACCTTTTTTGTAGCTTGCGATAAAGGAATTTTATTTAAATAAATTTCTGCATCAAGTTTTGACGATTCACAAATATTTCTTAGATCAGCAAAAAGTCCATCCGAAACATCACAGGCACATTGTGATAGGTTATTTTTTAGTAATTCTTTTCCAAGATCTATTCTAGGAGTTGGAAAAAAGTGACGACTGATAAAATAATTTTTTTCTTTTGTATTTAATTTTTTGAAGCCTGCAATTTTATTTTGATTGAGACCTAAAAAAGAATCTCCAATTGTTCCGGAAACAAAAATTAAATCTCCATTTTTAGCGTTTAAACGTGATAATATTTTATTTTTTTCTATAATTCCAAAAATGGTAACAGAGAAAAAAAGTTGTTCTGATTTTACAGTATCACCGCCAATTAAAGTTAATCTAAATTGATCTTGAACAGATTTTAATCCATTGCAAAAATCTTTAACAAATTTTAGGTTCGTTTTTTTGTTTTTGGAAAAACCAAGAGAGTAATAAGCTGGAGTTGCACCAGAGCTAGCAATATCTGATAAGTTAGACAACAAAAGTTTTGATGCAATTTTAAAAGCTCCATCAGATTCTAAAAAATGCACATTTTCCACTATTAAGTCTTTGCTTATAACAAGTTCTTTGTTTTTTGGTAAAGAAATTTTAGCAACGTCATCTAAAAGGTTTTGTGAGATTTTAGAATTATTGGTTAATGGTGTAAAAAATTTTCTTATTAAAGAAAACTCCTCCAAATTTTTTGGCATTTTTAATTTATTTTAAAATCAACTAATATGGCTGAAGAAATAAAAAGATTCAAAAAACTTCCTATATCAAAATCTTGATTGGTTTTTTGATAAATGGTTTCATAAGTTTCATATAATTTTTTCTTTTTTGCAATCAAAGATAAAAAAGAATACTGAACTTCTGAAAGCTTAGTTATTTTTGGTGTATTAAGGCTTCGATCGATTAACAAGAATTCTTTTTCTTTTGTAGGGTAAAGTTTTTTTTGTTTATTTTTAGTATTATTTTTCCAAACAGAGTGAATTGAGAATTTTGATGAAAATAAATAACAAGAAGGATGAAGTGTAAAAGTAAGGTTATAAAACTTTTCTGGTTCTAAGTTTTTGAATTTTTCTAAGTCAAAAGCATTTTTAGGGTCTTTTGAGAAGTAACTTTTGTGATAAAGGAATTCAAGTTTTGCAAGATCTTCCAAATAACTTAGCTTATGTTTTTTTAAATTATTTTTAATCAAAATTGGAAATTCTTCTCCATATAAGTCAAGATTTCCGCTTTTTGAATGGTAATTTTTGATATATTCTGTTATTAAAAATTTAAAATATTTTTCTCCTGCAACGTTTTTAACAGCTTCAAAAGTTGAAGATAAAACTGATTCAAAATTTCCATTAACATTATTGCGATAAATGTTTAAGCGAGAAATTGCTTCTTTTTTTGAATATGGTAAAAACTTAAAAATATCTTTTTTATCATTGTCAATTAAGTGTTTTGTAAATTCTCTTTGTAAAGAAAGAAGGTTTTGGTTAGCTATTTTTTTTGACATTTTTTTGAAGAATTTTTCTAGCTTTTTTTGCTTCGTTTAAGAGAACTTTTAATTCTGGAATATCTTGATCCCATTCAATTAAACTTGGAATTTGTCCAAAAGTTTCTATTGCTTTATTGTAAATTTCCCAAACTTCTTTGCATACTTCACTATTATGAGTATCAATTAGAAGAGTTTTATTTTTTTTTCCGTCAAAAATTTTGCTCTTTGAATGTCCAGCTAAGTGTATTTCTTTTACAATTTCTTTGTTTAGTTTTTTTAAATAAGAAATTGGCTTAAAATTTTTATTATTTGAAGAACTTACAAATATATTGTTAACATCAAGCAGTAAAAAACAGCCAGTTTTTTTGGTTAACTGATTTATAAAATCTGCTTCATCCATTTCTTCATTTTTAAAAGATATATAAGATGAAGGATTTTCTACTAAAATTTCTCGTTTCAAAAAATTTTGCATGGCATCAATATTATTTGAAATTGCCTTTAGAGATTTATTGGTATATGGGAGTGGAAGAAGATCGTTAAAATGATTATTGTCAACCATTCCCCAAGAAATATGGTCAGAAACAAAGATTGGATCTATAATTTCAATTAGGTTTTTTAACTTTTTTAAATGATTTAAGTCAATTTCTTGGAATGAACCTAAAGAGTTACCAACAGAGTGTAAGCTTATTGGATAATTTTCTCTAATTTTTTGTAGATTTTTTATAGATGGTCCACCTTCTGCATAGTAGTTTTCGCTGTGAACTTCTAGCCAATCAATTTTTTGTGTTTTTTTGAGGAGGGAATTAATATGAGGAGAGCGAAGCCCAATTCCAACTATATCGTTGTCAATCGGGCTTTTTCGGGTGATTTTTATTGTCATAAACCACCCAAAAAAATACTATTTTTCAAGAAATTTTTCTTTTTTGGCTTTTTTTGTAACTTTAGCTTCAGGCTTTACTTTTTTAGTTTCTTCTACTTTTTTACCTGAGCAGTTGTTGCTTGCACATTTATGAGAAGATTTTTCAGAAGCCGCTTTAGAACAAGAAGCAACAAGGGTTAAGCCAACAACACCAGTAATGACTGATTTTAAGAAAGTTTTGTTCATGGAAATTACTTAAGTTTTGTTTATATTGAATAAGTTTTGGTTTGATTGTGGATTTGTTTTTTAGAGTTTATTTTCTTTTTTTGCGATTGTCAAATGCTTAATTCTTTTTTGACATTAATTATATATTAATTCAAAATTTACTTTGTAAGAAGCACATTTTCCCAAAATAACTTGTAAATATGATAAAAAATCAATTTTTAAGCGAAATAAATACAGAATTAGAAGATCTAAAAAATCTTGGTTTGTATAAAAGTGAATACCAAATAATTAGCTCTCAATCTTCAGAAATTAAAATAGTTGACGAAAAATCAAGTAAAAAAATGCTTAATTTTTGTGCTAACAATTATTTGGGTTTAGCAAATAACGCTCACTTGATTGAAGTTGCGAAAAGATCACTTGATGAGTATGGTCTTGGGGCTGCTTCTGTTCGTTTTATCTGTGGAACTTTTGATATTCATAAAAAATTTGAAAAAACCTTAGCTGATTTTTTAGGTTTTGAAGATGTTATAACTTTTTCTTCATGTTTTGCTGCAAATGGTGGTGTTTTTGCTTCTCTTTTTGACGAAAAAGATGCGATTATTTCTGCGGATTTGAATCATGCTAGTTTAATTGATGGAATTAGATTATCAAAAGCTCAGCGTTACTTTTTCAAGTTTGATGATATGAATGACTTAGAAAATAAATTAAAAGATTCTCAAGGTGCAAAAAATAGGGTTATTGTAACTGATGGAGTGTTTTCGATGGATGGTGATATAGCTAAGTTAAATGAAATTTGTGATTTAGCTGAAAAATATAACTCACTTGTTTTAGTTGATGATTCTCATGCTACTGGTTTTATTGGTGAAAATGGTCGCGGTACCTCTGAATTATGTAAAGTTGAAGGAAGAGTTGATATTCTGACTAGTACTTTAGGAAAAGCTTTAGGAGGAATGGGAGGTGGTTTTATTGCTTCAAAAAAGCAGATTATTGAAAAATTAAGAAATAAAGCTCGTCCTTACTTGTTTTCTAATAATGCTTTACCAGTCACTGCATCAGTTGGTCTTGAAATTATAGATATGATTAGGGATTCAAAAAATTTAATTAAAAAACTATCTGATAACACTTTATATTTCCGGAATAAAATGAGCGAAGCAGGATTTGAAATTAGACCAAGTAGTCATCCAGTTGTTGCTGTCATGTTTGGAGATGCTATTTTGGCTGGAAAAATTGCTAAAGCTATGATTGAAGAAGAAGGAATTTACGTGATTGCATTTTCTTTTCCTGTGGTTCCAAAAGGTGAGGCAAGAATTAGAGTTCAAATTTCATCTGCTCATAAAAAAGAACACTTAGATAAAGCGATCAAAGCTTTTATTAGAGTTGGAAAAAAGTTTGGGGTTATTAAATAAGTTTGGCATAATTTCTTAAATGGAACTTGATTTTCAATCTTCGTAATCATGCTTGCCCGCGATTACGTAAAGTATAGTTAATTAATACTTAGGACTTTATACTTCTGGCAATGAAGTCGAATATAAGAGAAACAAATTTTTAAATTTTATGAATAAAGAACAAACAGAAGATTTAAAATTAAAAATTGAGGAAGCTGCTATTGCAGTTCATAAAAAGGGAATGATTTTTGTAAAATCAACTGTTATTGCTCTTTTTTTGATTTTAGTTGTTTTGATGATTGCTTTTATATTAGTAAAAAATAAAAAAGATAAAACTGATTCTTTGCAAGTGGCTTCTTGTAGAGAGAACAAGTCAATTGTTTTGAATAGTGACATTGAAAAATTGGAAGTTCAGGGTAATTATATTAATGTTTTAACCAAATTTGACGCTAAAAATAAAAGCAAAGAATTCATAAAAATTGATGCTAATTGTGGTAATGAGATAAGTCGTATCAAGTTTGAAATTAAGTAAAATAAGGAGTTTATGAGTAACACTGATCTTGCTTCCTATGCTGTTTTTGAGGAAAAATCGCGCGGTCGTTTTTATAAAGAAAAAGAAGATGATTCGAAATTTAGATCAAATTTTGGGCGTGATCGTGATCGAATTATAAATGCATCAGCTTTTCGTCGTTTACAATATAAAACACAAGTTTTTGTGAATCATCAAGGTGATCACTATAGAACTCGTCTTACTCACTCAATTGAAGTTGCCCAAATTGCAAGATGGATTTCAGGAGCCTTAAAAGTTAATAAAGATTTAGCAGAAGTTGTGTCTTTAGCTCATGATTTGGGTCACACACCATTTGGTCACGCCGGAGAAGATGCTTTAAATTTTAAAATGATAAACTTTGGTGGATTTTCTCACAATGCTCATACGCTGAAAATTATTACTAAAATTGAAACCAGATTCGTTGAGTTTGAGGGTCTAAACTTATCATGGGAAATGTTAGAAGGTGTTGTAAAACATAATGGACCAATTTTTGATGAGTCAAAACATCATTCTTACATTTCAGAATTTAGCGAAAAATATGACTTAGATTTAAAAAGGTTTCCTTCTTTAGAAGCCCAAATTTCTGCAGCTTCAGATGATATAGCATATAATAATCACGATATTGAAGATGGCTTGAGAGCGGGTTTATTTGAACCGGAAGATTTATTTGCAATTCCTGTAATTGGAAAAATTTACCAAGAAATTTTAATGCAATATCCTAAAATAAAGCGCGAACTTTTAGTAGGCGAGGCTAAAAAGAAATTTACTTTGTTGATGGTATTAGATTTGGTTGAACAAACTAAAAGAAATATTACTCATAATAATATAAAAACCGAAGAAGATGTAAGAAATGCAGGAAGACTTTTGGTGCACTTTTCATCTCAAATTGAATCTGCTCACCAAGCTTTAAAAAAGTTTTTGATGCAAAACATGTATCGTCATACAGAAGTTAACCGTATGACGGCAAATGCTAAAAAAGTTGTTGGTGGTTTATTTGATTTTTACATGGAAAATCCAAATTGTTTGCCAAAAGAAAGAAGTTTGATGGCGCAAGAAATTTTAGAGAAAAGATTGCAAGACAAAGAACTAGCGGTTTTAGTTTCTGATTATATTGCAGGAATGACTGATCGTTTCGCAATTAAAGAGTATGAAGAGTTGGTGAGATAAAAAATATTGATTTGGTAAATTGAATTTAATTAGTAAAAACAAATAAAATTATGAAAAATATTCTAACTTATCGTGGCGTTGTTCCGCAAATTGATGAAACTGCTTTTATTGCCTCGACAGCAATTATATCAGGTGATGTAGTAATTGGTAAAAATGTTGGAGTTTGGTATGGTTGCGTTATTCGTGGTGATGTTGCAAAAATTAGAATTGGTGATTATACAAATATTCAAGATAACACAGTTATTCATGTTACTCGCGCTAATCATGCGCAAAACAAAACAGGTGACGAAGGAGGGCCAACAATTATTGGTAAAGGTGTTACAATTGGTCACAGTGCAATAATTCATGCTTGCATTATTGAAGACTATGCTTTTATCGGAATGGGTTCAATTATCATGGATTTGGCAAGAGTTGAGAAATACGGTATGCTTGCTGCTGGAGCGGTATTGACTCCAGGAAAAGTGGTGAATTCGGGACAAATTTGGGCAGGAAATCCAGCAAAATACTTTCGCGATTTAAACCAAAAAGAATTAGATTACATTAAAACTTCTGCCGAAAATTATATGGAATTGGCTGCTGAATATAAAGAAATACAGTCTTAGTTTAATGTCTTACTTTAATAAATCACAAATTGAGAAAATAGTTGAAATTGCTTTTGAAGCCGGAGAAATAGCTGCTAATGCTCAGAAATCTAGTAATTTTAAAGTGATGTTAAAGTCTGATAATTCAAGTGTAACAACCGCTGATGTTGAAGTTAGTAAATTTATTAATAAGAAGCTAAGTCAATATTTTCCAGAAATAGATATTGTTTGTGAAGAAGGAAATTTACGTGAAGTTAGCGATACTTTTTGGCTTATAGATCCAATTGATGGAACTAGCAGTTTTATTGAAGGAAGTTCTGAATTTGCTTTAAATATTGCTTTGGTGAAAGATAAAAAAGTAATATTTGGTTTAATTTACGCTCCTCTTTTTGAAAACGGAAAAATTGCATTCTCGAACTATGATGGAAATCTAGTTCTGCAGGATAAATATAGAAAAAACCATACTTTATCCTTTGAAAATTCTTATTCAAAAGAAAGATTGAAAATTATTACAAGTTCTAGAACAAAAGATTGTGATATTAAGAAATATTTGGATCAATTTTTTCCAAATTACTCAAATAATTTTGAAGTGGAGAGACTTTCTTCGGCAGTGAAGTTTTTTAGAATTATTGAAGGTAAAGCTGACTTATATCTTCATTTTCGTCCATCAATGGAATGGGATATAGCTTCTGGTCAATTTTTAGTTGAAATTATGGGTGGAAAAGTAAAAAAATTGTTTTTTAATGAAAATGGTTTTGAAATTGGTGAAGAAATGCCTTACAAAAAGCCTAATTTTGTCAATGAATCTTTTGTTTCTTTTATAGGGATTTTTTAAATATGGTAAAGAAATTCACAACTAATTGCGATTTTTCAGGTACAAAACGTCCAGTTACTTTATTTATTGGTGAATCTTTTAGTGGAGTTCATCCCTTGGCTTTTCAAAGCAGATGGTTATCTAAAGAAAAAGGCGGTACTGTTCCAAATGAAATTATGGATTCTTTTTCTAAACTAAAAGATATAGCAGATCAAAGCAGAGTTTCTTTTGAAGAGTTATGTGGACATATAATTGATGAGTTAAATGAAAGTAAATCTTTGGCTAGTAATTTAAAAAGAGCATCAGAATTTACTCAAACTAGTGAAGAAAAAATCACAAATAGTGCTGATATTTTAAATGCAAATAAAAAACAGGGAAAAAGTAAATAGATTTATGGATAAAAATAAAGTTGTTGCAGTTTTAATGGGTGGTTGGAATTCAGAAAGAGAAGTTTCTCTAAGATCTGGTGAAGCAGTTTATAATGCTTTGATTTCTTTGGGTTACAAAGCCGTTAAAATTGATTTTTCTCGTGATATTCTTAAACAAATTCAAGATGTAAAACCAGATATTATTTTCAATGCTTTGCATGGACAATATGGTGAAGATGGAAGACTGCAAGGTTTTTTAGATATCATTGGAATTCCATATACTCATTCTGGAATTACAGCTTCGGCAATTTGTATGGATAAAATTTTGACCAGAAAAATTTGCCAAACTTTTGGAATAAAATCTCCACAATACGGAATTGTAAGAAAAGGTGATGATGAAAATAATAAAAAAGTGATGTTTGAAATTGGAAAACCATTTGTTATAAAACCTGTAAACGAAGGTTCTAGTGTTGGAGTTGAGGTGATTTTAGCTAATACAAAATTTGATCTTTCATCTTATGAGTGGAAATTTGGTGATGAAATGATTATAGAAAAATATTTAGCCGGCCAAGAAATACAAGTTGCTGTAATGGATAATAAGTCACTTGGTGCAATTGAAATTAGACCGCATGGTTTATTTTACGATTATAAATGTAAATATACTCCCGGAATGACTGATTATATTATGCCCGCTGAAATTTCTGGTGAAAAATATAAGGAAGTTTTAGCTTTAGCTGAAAAGTGTCACCAAGCTTTTGGTTGTAAAGGTGTAAGTAGAGTGGATTTCATTTTAAATAACAAAAATGATGGAGATAATAATTTTTATCTTCTTGAAGTTAATACTCACCCTGGTTTTACTCCAACCTCTTTAGTTCCAAAAATTGCCAAACATGCAGGAATTTCTTTTGAAGAAATAGTTGAATATCTTTTAAATAGTGCCGATAAAGAGCTTAATAATAAAATTTTATCTCTGGCATGAATGAAAAGTTTAAAGAAAAAATAAAAGATTTTTTCCTTAGTAATAGATTATTCAGAAAGCTAAGAAATTTCTTTAACTATGTAATTTTACCATTTTTAATAAAAGCTATTTTAATTATATTGGTAATAGTTATTGTTTTAGGTATTAAAACTACAAAGCCATATTACTTTGAAGAGGTTTATAGTAAATCTTCTTTTTACTTCTTAAGATACTTGCATCTTGACAATCATCAATTTAAAGAGGTAAGAGTTAGCGGTAACAAAAGAACTTCTGAATCTGATATAGCAGAAATTGTAAATGAGATTGGGAAAGATAATTACAATTTTAGTGAGAGCACTAAAGAAAATTCTTACCAGCCAATAATTAAAAAAATCGTATTAAAGATAAAAGAAAAACTTCCTTGGATTAATGAAGTTGTAATAACTAGAAATATGCCAAATTCTATTAGTATTTCAGTGACTGAATACGAACCTTTCGCAATATGGCATAAAGATGATAAGAAGTATGTTGCGGATAAAGATGGTAATATTGTTTTGGTTCAAGATGTAGAAGAGTTTAAAGATCTTCTTATTTTATCGGGAGATGGAGCTACAAATAACGTTAAGTCGTTGTTTAATATTTTTGCAATTGATCCAAATTTAGGTTCTCAGGTTTATTCAGCAACTTGGATTGGTGGTAGAAGATGGGACATAAGACTTGATAATGGTTTGTTGATAAAACTTCCCGAAAGTAATATTAGCGAAGCATGGAATGGATTGTTGAAAATTTATAATATGCAAGGAGCCATGGTCGGTTTAAGTGTGATTGATTTGAGAGTTGAAGGGAAAATTTATCTTGAATATGGTGATTCAATTGTTAAAGAAATAAAAAGTCTGTAAAAAATATAGATTTGCAAATATATAGATTAATCAAATGACAAAGAATTTTAAAAAAGGAAAAATAGTCGCCTGCCTTGATATTGGTTCTTCCAAAGTTGTTTGTCTTATTGCTTCAATTAATGCTGGTAATGTTGAAATCTTGGGATATGGACATAAAGAGTCAAAAGGTATAGTTGGTAGCGTTGTTTCAGATATGAAAATAGCTCAAAAAGCAATTACTAGCGTTGTTGCTGAAGCTGAAAGAATGGCTGGTTTAAATATTGATAAGCTTTTGGTGGGAATTTCAGGAAATCAGGTTAAGTCAACCAGAAGAGAAGTTAGCATTAAAATTTCATCAGACATAGTAAAATTTTCTGATATTGGAAATTTGGCTAATATTATTCGTAGTGAGTTTAGAAAGAAAAATCGTGAAATTATTCACCTAATACCTTTACAATATAACCTTGACGATTTGCCTGCAGTTGAAAATCCACGTTATATGTCGGGGGAAAAGTTGAATGCTAAATTTCATGTAGTTTCAACTTCTTACAATACTGTTAGAAATATTGAGAACTGTTTGAAAAGATGTCAGCTTTCAATTAATAGTTATGTTGTTGAACCTTACGCTTCTTCTCTTTCTTGCTTAACTGAAAATGAAAACAATCTTGGAACATTGCTTATTGATATTGGAGGAAGTTCAACATCTTTTTGTGTAATAATATCTAAAAAATTATTTTATGTAGGAAGTTCAAATATTGGTGGAATAAATATTACCAAGGATATTTCAACAATACTTAATATTAAGTTTGAGTTAGCTGAAAAAATAAAAAGTCTTAACAATTCTCTATTAATAAGTCCTATCGAAGAAAAAGAGTTGATTAAATTAAAAATTCTTGATTTTGAAGAAGGTCCAGAAATGGTTAATATAAATCGTCTAGAATTCCGTGATATAATAAAAGCTAGATTAGAAGAAATGTTTGAGCTTACCAAAGAAAACTTGCAAAAAGCTGGTATTCCTCTTGATATTATAGGAAATGTTGTTCTTACTGGAGGCGTAACTTCAACTGTCGGAATTGATAGATTAGCTTCAGAAATTTTTGGAAAAAATGTCCGTATTGGTTATCCTACCAAACCAGAGGGAATGCCATCGGAAATTTTAAATCCAACATATTCTTCTTGCTTGGGAATGATGGTATTTTTGAAAAATATGTATTTGAGAGAAAGGATTAAAGACGGTTTTGAAGTTAAAAACAGTTGGTTTAGACAGTTTATAGAAAAATTAGCAGCAATATAAAGAAATTATTGTTTTGAGTATTGAACTAAAATTTGATATTTATAAAAAAGATAAGGAAATTATAATATTAAACTCAAAAAAAATGTTATTCTGAGATGAAGCGAAGGATCTCAGGACTGTTGAATTTCAATTCAAATAATTTTAGAAAAACTTTTTAAATTTCCCTGATTATTTCTTTAATAAATGATGTTTCGGGCTTCTATTTACATAGCTAGAGCTATTTTATTTTGTATCGTTTTTAAGAATATCATATTCTTTATCAAATAAAATGGTAACTTTAGATCAGTTAATTGATAAGAATCATAATTATCGCAAATTCAAGAAGTTGTGTGATTTAGAGCTGATTAGGGAGTTGAAGAAGGTTGAGTACTCCATTGGCGCTGATTTTAAGGGTTATGGAATTTTCAGATTATTTTTATGTTTATTGGTGCAGTTCATGGAGAATTTGAGTTATAGAGAGCTGGAGTCTTTAAAGAGTAATTTAGTTTCATCAAAATGGTTTTGTGAATTTAATTTAACTGAATCAACTCCGAATTATTCTTTATTCACAAGAATCAGGGCAAAAATTGGCACTAATAGATTGTTGAAGATTTTTAATATTTTGAAGGAGCAGTTAAGAGCTAAGGGTTATATGAGCGAAGTTTTTACTTTTATTGATGCTTACATTTAATATCTAAGGCGTCTTTGTGGGAAGAAATAGAAAGGGCGATTAAGAAAAAATATGACAAACTTAACAATGAAAGTTTACCAAAAACTGCAAAAAATACTCAAAAAATTATCGGATTTTTTAATAATTTAACAAAAATTAAAAAAATTAAATTTTGTTACACAAAATTTTCAGATTCAACAGTTCCATTTTTTATTTAGCTGAATTCCTTCTTTTTAGAGCAACATATATTACAATTATTAATGAACAAATTGCAAGACAGGCAATGATTACAAGATGTAAATATTTTTTTATAAGATCTTTATTAGTTCCAATTAAAAAGCCAAGAATCGTTAAAACGCTTGTCCAAATTGCTGATCCAATTGTGGTGTAAAAACAAAAAAGTTTCATGTCCATTTTAGCAACGCCTGCTGGTAAAGATATAAAATGACGTAATCCCGGAATTAATCTTCCAATAAAAACTGAAACATTGCCATGGTTTTTGAAAAACTTTTCAATTTTTACTATTGATTTGGGTTTAACAAAAAAATATTTACCAATTTTGAATAAAACTGGTCTTCCTAAGTGATCGGCTAAATAATAGCTAAAAATTGCTCCGCCAACATTTCCTAAAACTCCATAAAAAATCACTAAATAAAGATTCATTTTACCATAAGCAGCAGACATGCCAGCTGGAATCATAATTGCTTCACTTGGCATTGGAAACATTGTGCTTTCCAGAAACATTCCAATAAAAATTCCTAAGTAACCTATTTGGTCAATAAAATTAACTAGGAAGTTTATTGTTTGATCAATAATTTCAGATAGGTGCATTTTTGTTAGGAAAGATTTTGAGAAACAAACTTTTGTAGATCATTTTTAGAAATTCTACTACTTCTTTTACTTTCAATAATTGAACGAATTTTATTGTAGGTATTTGCCAAGTCATCATTTATAAGAACAAAGTCATATTCATTAAAATGACTAATCTCATCTTTAGCTTTTTTCATTCGTTTTTGCACAACTTCTTCAGAATCTTGAGCTCTTATTCTTAATCTTCTTTCTAATTCTTGTAATGAAGGAGGTAAAATAAAAATTGATACAATTGCTTCAGAGTCAAATTTTTCTTTAATTTGTCTTGCTCCTTGCCAATCAATATCAAATAATACACAATTACCGTTTTTTAGTTCTTCTTCTACTAGCTTTCTTGGAGTTCCATAATTATATTCAAAAACTTTGGCACTTTCCAAAAATTCTTTATTGCTCAACATTTCATCAAACTCATTTTGTTTGGTAAAATAATAGTGCTGACCATGGACTTCTTGTGGTCTTTGAGGTCTTGTAGTTACTGAAATAGAAAGTTTTATTAGAGGATCATTCTGAATTGTCATTTTGCACAGCGTTGACTTACCTGCGCCTGATGGAGATGAGATGATAATTAAAAAAGGTTGGTGGCTTATGAACATAGAATTGAAAGATGTTTCTTGAGTGTTTTTTTATTTATTGTCATTTGTGGCAATCCATTTTTTTATGAACTTTTTTGGATTGCCAAGTCGGATTTTGCAATCCTAATAATGACGGTAAATTATATAAATCCTATGAGAAAAAAATCTTTTCTTATTCTCCGTCTTTCACAATAGACAAATCAGGAGCATCAGGAGCTTTCATACCAACAACGTGATAACCAGCATCAACATGAAGGTTTTCACCAGTAACACCATTTCCTAAATCTGATAGTAAGAATACACCAGCTCCACCAACATCTTGTAAAGTAATGTTGCGACGCAAAGGAGCATTGTATTCATTCCATTTGAAAATCAATCTGAAATCGCCAATACCACTTGCTGCCAAAGTTTTAACTGGTCCAGCAGAGATAGAATTTACTCTAATGTTATCTTTCCCCATATCCATTGCTAAGTAACGAACTGAAGCTTCCAAAGCAGCTTTTGCAACACCCATTACGTTATAGTGAGGCATAACTTTTTCTGCACCATAATAGCTTAGAGTTATGATACTTCCACCACCAGCTTTTTTCATCAATTCTTCCGCACCTTTGGCCACTGCAACCAAAGAGAAAGCTGATATGTTCATTGTATTGGCAAAATTAGAAGGACTAGTATCTAAATATTTGCCGCGTAATTCATCTTTATCAGAATAAGCTATTGCGTGAACTAAGAAGTCAAGTTTTCCCCATTTTTTTTCTAATTCATCGAAAACAGCTTTTACTGATTCAGGATCGGTAACATCACAAGGAAGAACAATGTCTGAACCAATTGATTGCGCTAAAGGTTCTACTCTTTTTTGCAAAGCTTCTCCTTGGTAAGTGAACGCAAGCTCAGCTCCGTATTTTTTTGCCTCTTCTGCAATTCCCCAAGCAATTGAGCGGTTATTTGCAACGCCCATGATTAATCCTTTTTTTCCTGCTAAAATTGTCATTTTTGTGATTTTTTAAGTTAATATGAATTATAAGGAAATAGTCTGATTTTAATATAACCAAGGGGTAACTTGTTTATTTTTTTCTTCAAACTGTAAAATTTTATCGTTTTTTTGCAAAGTCAATCCAATGTCATCAAGACCTTCAATTAAGCAGTGCTTTCTAAAAGCGTCAACTTCAAATTTATAAATTTTATTTACAGCATGAACTTCTTGTTTTGTTAAATTAATTGTAAAGCTGTTATTTTCTTCTGCAGCAAACTTAAGTAGTTCTTCAATATCTTTGCTTGGTAAAACAATTGGTAAAATACCATTTTTAAAGCAGTTGTTGAAAAATATATCAGCAAAAGAAGGTGCAATAACAGATCTAATTCCAAAGTCAGATAATGCCCAAGGAGCATGTTCACGACTTGAACCACAACCAAAATTATCACCGGCAACCAAAATTTTTGCATTACGAAACGCTGTTTTGTTTAAGACGAAATCAGAAATTTCATTTTCTTGCAAATCATAACGCATTTCATGAAAAAGGTTTTTACCAAGACCAGTGCGTTTAATTGTTTTTAAGAACTGCTTAGGAATGATCATATCAGTATCAATATTAATCAAGGGTAAAGCAGCTGCAATTGAGGTTAAATTATTAAACTTTTCCACCGTTTTTATGTATTTGTTAAAAAATATAGTAAGGAATTACTGAAGTAGAATTTATCGTAGCATAAAATACAAGTCGTTTTTTAGAAATGTATTATTTTATTTTGTTAGCAAAGCTTTCAGTGAGTAATACTAATTGTAATATTTAAATTAAAATTTGATTTTCATTTTGCTTATTTTAGATTTCTAACAATCTAAAATTCTAATCTTTAAATTAGCATTACCATGAAATTACCACTTTTTGCATTGCTTCTTCTTTCTTCTTGTGCGTTTTTCACTGATAATTTATTTGGTAGCTTTCCTAATGCTAATCAGTTTTTGAATCGATTTCCTGAAAATCAGAAAGCTTTGATAATGATAAAAAATTACACAGAAGACTTGTTTTGGTGTAAAGTTGAAAGTCAGTATCACGAAATTAAGAGTGATGATTTTTGTATAAAAGTTAGACCAAGCAAACTTAATCAAATTTTAATGCTTGATCCAGGAATTTATAAATTAATAGATTATTCATTTACCAAAGAACAGTATATTTTTGGTAAAACCAGAAAAAATTTATCTTCTAAATCTTCTTTAGTAGTAACAGTTGATGCAAATAAAATTAACTATGTTGGCTTGATTGAAAGAGTTGGCTCAAAATATAAAGCCGAAGATGAATTTGCTGAAATACAAAAATCTTTTAAAACAAAAAATTACCAAGAATTAAAAGCATCCTTTGAAATTTCTTTGAATGACATTGATTATCTTTTTAAAATTTATGAAAAAAATTCAAATATTTTGAAATATAATATCGCTGAAGTTGCTGAGTATAAAATAAAAACAACAAATAACAAAAAAATGGTTTCTTGCGTACCTGTTTGTGATAAAGATTTTATCTTAAGAATAGAGCAAGATTTGAATTTAAACAAAGAAAAGTATAACCAAAAATACATCAAAAAGTTAGAACAAAATTTGAGTTTAGAAAAACAAAAATGCGCACAAAATTTTAGCCAAAAATCTAATTTAGAAAATTTGGGAGAAGAAGATGAGTAAAGTTTTATTTAATCTTCAGAGACAAAAATTATTTTACTTACTAGTATTATTTTTTGCTTTTTCTTGCATTGGAGAAGGTAATAAGCAGGCAATAAATTTGTATTATGATGACTTAAAGCTTGGAGAATCTGCCTTTGAAATATTAAAAAATTACGGTTTAAGCAGTCACAGATGGGAAGACGAAGAAGGTAACAATATTATAAGTTATAGTTATTCCAGATCTAAATATAACATTTTATCATTTTTACCTTGGCAAAAATCAAACTCAAAATTTGTCAATTATGAAGTTGTTATGACTTTTAACCAAGAAGCAAAGTTAGTAAAAATAAAAAAGTTCAGTAATGAATTAAAAGTAAAATCTTGGTTATTGTGTGATAATAATGTTACGAATTGTTTTAGTGACTCTGAAATAACTAAAGAGGATAGAATCATGAAGTAAGTAATGTTTTTTTTCAATATCGCAACTCAGACATTTATACCTTATTTTGTAATTGTGAGTGAGATATTTACACTTTGTCATCGCAAGCAAGATATTCATATAGTTCACTCAAGCATTCCAACCGAGATATTTAAATCTCAATTTTTCATCGTGAGTGAGATATTTTACTTTCCTTAATGGCGAGTAAAATATTTACTCCTCACTCCTTCATCGCGAGCGAGCATAATTGCGAAGCGTCGTGATCTACTTTTTTCTTGATTTATGGTAGTTATAAAGTTTTTGATTTAACAGTCCCATTATTCATTGTCAAAACCGCTTTTATTGATTAAAAAAAATTCTGATAAAAAATAATAGAATTAAATTTAATCTGACATTTTAGTTGTAAGGATTTCTATGAATCACACAAATAAAATTGACCTTGTAATAACTATAAAATTAGTTCATATCCTCTAACTCCAGCCATCTTTCTTCAGCAATATCAAGATCTTTTTGGTATTTTGCAATTTCCATGGAAATATGAGCAAGATTGGCCGAGTTTCTATCCTCTGTATTACTTAATTCATTGCTTAATTCTTTAATTTTTAATTCTAGTTTTTCAATTTTTGCTGGCAGTTTTTCCAGTTCTAATTTCAATTTATAAGAAAGTTTTTTGGCATTATTATTTTTAGTTTCAGCAGTGTTTTTTTCTGTTTTCTGATTATCAAATTTAACAGTTTTTACATCAGCAGTTTTGTTATATTTATTTTTATATTCCAAATAGTCAGAATAGCCACCAATATGATTGGTGATTACACCATCACCTTCAAAAGCTAAAATTGATGTTACAACATTATCTAAAAAGTCACGATCATGCGATACAACAATTAAAGTTCCTTGATATTTCATCAAATATTCTTGAAGCATATCTAAACTATCCATATCAAGATCATTTGTTGGTTCATCAAGAATCATAAAATTTCCTGGATTAGCCAAGGTTTTTGCCAAAAGTAAACGATTTTGTTGACCACCAGAAAGTGTTCCTGCTAAAGTTGAAACATCTTTTGGATCAAACAAAAAATCTTTCAAATAACCACAGACGTGACGAGTTTTACCATTTGCCAAATTTACATATTCACCACCAGATTCACATAAAATTTCTTGCAGCGTCGATTTAGGTTTTATTTGGCTGCGTGATTGGTCAAAGTAAGAAACTGAAATATCTTTTGCTTGCTTAACATTGCCAAAATCGGGCAGAATATCTCCAATCATCATTTTCAACAAAGTTGATTTTCCAAGTCCGTTGCGACCAATGATGCCAATTTTTTCACCACGCAAAATTTTAAGACTAAATTTATCTATTAGTTTTTTTTCAGTATTATCTTTATTTGATAAATAAGACTTACTTACATTGTTAAAACTTAAAATTACTTGAGGTGCATCTTCTTCTAATTTCTGAGATTCAATTTTGATATAACTTTGATTCGCTTTAACTAGTTTTTTTTGGATTTCTAACTTCCCTCTAAGTTCTAATAAATAATGCAATCTACCAATATTTCTTTTTCTTCTTCCTGTAACGCCGGTTTGCAGCCAACCACTTTCAAGTTCAACTTTTTTTTCCAAATTTATTAATTCTCTCTGCTCATGATCAATAATTCCTTGTGACCATTCGTCAAAATTATCATAACCTTGTTGGTTAATTTTAATTTGTCCGGCTCTAAGCCAAAAAACTTTATTAGAAACTTTTTCTAAAAATTTTCTATCATGTGAAATAACTAGTAAAGCACCCTTGAAAACTTGCAAATAGTTTTCAAGCCATTCAATAATTTCAAGATCAAGATGGTTTGTTGGTTCGTCAAGTAATAGAATTTCAGGTTCTAAAACTAAAGCTCGAGCAAGATTAACGCGACGTTTTTGTCCACCAGATAAGTTCTGAGTAAAAGCATTCTTATCAATTTGCAAATTCTCACAAACAATATCAATTACGTAAGATTTATGTTCATCAATTTTTAAATGAGACATTATAAATTCAGCAACCGTAACGTTAGAAGGTAATTCTTCACTTTGTGTTAGATAACCAACTGTAGAGTTCTGAGTAATCCAACGCTCACCCAAATCAAGCTCAAAATTACCAGCAATTGCATTCATTAAAGTTGTTTTTCCAACGCCATTTTTTCCAATTAAACAAATTCGATCACGCGGAAATAAATTTAAATTCAAATCTTCAAATAAAGTTTTTTTGGCGAAAGAAATTGTTGCATTGCGTATTGATAATAAAGGGGGAGATTTCATTTAAATAGAGTTTTTGTTATAAATTTCTTAGTGCTTAAATTTTTTAATAATTAAAACAATTTACATTTTTAATTAAAAAAACATAATTGAAAGTCTAATTATTTCTAGGAAATCTGACTTAGACTTAACTTATTGTTTTTAAGTCTAGTTAACAGTAAAAATTCATCTTTTAACGACTAGTAAAAATCAACAAATAATTATTTTAAACTTAATAAAAAAATAAATGTCTGAACAGAATATAGTTACTTTGAAAAACGGATTACGTGTTGCCGCTGATGAAATGAAAGATGTTGAAACCGTCTCAATTGGAGTTTTTGTAAATACTGGAAGTCGTAACGAATCACTTGAAATTAACGGAATTTCGCATTTTCTTGAGCATATGGCTTTTAAAGGAACTAAAAAAAGAACTGCAAGACAAATTGCTGAAGAGTTTGAAGAAATTGGGGGCAGAATTAATGCCTACACTTCAAAAGAAAAAACTGTTTATTACGTTAAAGTTTTGAAACAGCATGCTGAATTTGCTGTTGAATTTTTATCTGATATTTTGCAAAACTCAACTTTCGATAAAGTTGAATTAGAGAAAGAAAGAGGAGTGATTTTGCAAGAAATTGCAATGACAAATGACACGCCTGACGACATCATTTTTGATTATTTTCAAGAAACCGCTTATCCAAATCAAGCTTTGGGTCGTTCTATTTTAGGACCTGTTAAAAACATTAAAAAGTTTAATTCTCAGCATTTTAAAGATTATATTGGCCAACAATATAATTATTCTAATATTGCATTGGTTGCTGCTGGAGCAATTAAAGAAAAAGATTTGGTAAAATATGGTGAAAAATACTTCAATTCTTTAGGAAAATCAAAGATAAAACAAGTTGAAGCTGTTAAATACAAAGGTGGAGATTTTAGAAAAGAAAAAAAACTTGAGCAAATAAACTTAGTAATGGGTTTTAAGGGTTTTTCTTACAATGATCCTCAATATTACAAATCACAAATTTTAGCAATGATTTTGGGTGGTGGAATGTCATCAAGATTATTTCAAGAAGTTCGTGAAAATCGTGGACTAGCTTATTCTATATATTCATTTAACTATACGCATAGTGATTCTGGAATATTTGGAATTTATGCTGGAACTACACCTGAAAAAACTAATGAATTAATTTCAGCAACTTGTGGTGAGGTAAAAAAGATATCTGAAAAAATTACTGATAAAGAATTATCAAGAGTCAGAACTCAATTTGAAGCAAGTTTGTTAATGGCAAAAGAAAGTACAAGTAGTCGAATGCAAAGATTAGGAATCGATATTTTGTCGCATGATAGAGTAATCTCTGATAAAGAAGTAATAAAAAAAATATCATCCATCAAAAAATTAGAAGTTGTAAATTTGGCTCAAGAAATTTTTTCTTCAAAACCAACTTTTGCTGCAATTGGTAAAGTAAAGAATTTAAAAAAGAGCATTAAAATATAATTGTGTTTTTGGTAAGAAAAAGAATTTGCACAGCAAAATTACCCATAATTTCTAAAACAATAGTTAATATTTCTGGTCTTGAAATTGAATTCCAAAGAAAGAAAGTCAGAAATATCAATCTCAGAATTGCCAAAGATGGTAAAATTATTGCTTCCGCTTCGCAAAGAGCCAATTTTGAAGATGTTAAAAAGTTTATAATTTTAAAAAGCGACTGGCTTAAAAAGAAACAACAGGAAATAAAAGAAAGAAAATCAGCTAATAGAAGTTCACTTAATTTGCTTGATGAAGAGAAAATTCTGTTTTTTGGCAAAGAATACAACCTGAATTTTATTGAAGCTAAATCCTATAAAATTGAAGTTTTAGAAAATATTGTAAATTTTTATTCTAAGAAAAATCCAACAAAAGAACAAAAATTGCTAATCATTGAGAAATTTTATCGCCAAGAATTAGAAAAACTTATTCCTGAATTTATCACCAATTATTCTTCCTTAATGAATCTTAAAGTGTCTGATTTTGGAATTAAAAAGATGAAAACTCGTTGGGGAAGTTGTAATATTAGAAAGAAATTTATTTGGATTAATTTAGAACTTGTCAAAAAGCCAATCATTTGCTTAGAATCGTTAATTGTTCATGAAATGACACATCTGCTGGAAATTAAGCATAATAAAAGATTTTACCAACTAATGGACAATTTTATGCCAAGTTGGAGGGAAGGGGATAAGTTTTTGAAGGGGTTGTATAAAAAAAGCCTCCTTTGAAAAAGGAGGTGGCTTCGCAAAGCGAAGTCGGAGGATTTAGAGAATTTAAAACGAACTCCGAGTTTTGATTGAACATTTTAAATCACCCATCTCAAATTGCTTAATGCAATTTGATCCACCCTCTTTTTCAAAGAGGGCTTACAACTTAAAATACTTAAACGGCATTTTCTTAGTCTTTTTGCTCGCTCAAACTAGAGGGTCTAAACTAAAAATCAATTGCTCTGCCTTTAACTTGCCAATCACCAAAATGCGTTGGATCAAGTTCTTTTATTTCTTCCTTAACTTCTTGACTAGAAACCGCCGTTAAATCTTGCATAGTTTTGTTCTTATTCTCAGAACAAGAACAAGAAGAATTTTGACAATTATTTTCTGAATTTTCTTTTTTAGTATCTTTCATCTAATGTTCTTGTCCTCCTCCTTGAGATGCAACTTTTGGAAGTTTAGCGTTTGTTTGTTCAGCAAAACCAAGATTACCAAGTCCAACTTTATCAAGCCCACCTTCAATTGGTGGAATTGTGGTGCCAGCAATTCCCATTGGTGACATGCTTTGACCAACAACTCCACGTGCGTTGCCCAGAACATCTCCAGAAAAAGGAATTCCAAGCCCTTCTGTTTCAAGAATTCCATCTACTCCTTTATTTTGCAATACTGCCATAGTGTCGCCACCAATGCCAGCACCAAGACCTTCTCCTGTTTGAGGAATGTTCTTTCCAGAAGAATTATGACCATGATTATCCATAGAAGCCAACATTTCAGAATTTATACCTTCAGATGATGCCATAAAGTTTTTAACTTAATAATTTTTAGTTATTGTCGGTTGCAGCAATAGCAGCCATATTTAAAATATCATTACTTGATGAATTCATTGTTACAATTTGGACAGATTTCTCAAATCCATTTAAAATTGGTCCAACTACTGTACAATTTCCAACTTCCTCAAGCAATTTTGTAGCAATTGAAGCTGAGTGCAATCCTGGACAAATTAAAATATTTGCAGGTCCAGTTAAACGACAGAATGGATATTTTGCCATTTTATCTGGATTTAAAGCAACATCAGCAGTCATTTCTCCGTCATACTCAAAGTTAACTTTCATTCCATCAAGAATTTCAACCGCTTTTTTAATTCTTTCTGACTCAGTTTTTAAAGCAGAACCAAAATTCGAGAATGATAAGAAAGCAACTCTTGGCTCGTAACCCATTTTTTTAACTTTATCGGCAGTTTGGATTGCAATTTTAGTTAAATGCTCTGAAGAAGAAAGTTCTGAACAAGCGGTATCTGAAATAAATATTGTTCTTCCTTTTGAAATAACCATAGAAAAGCCAAGTAAAACTTTATCTTTCTTGTTTTTTATAACTTTCCAAATGTCGGTTAATGATTGACGATAACCTCTACTTAAACCTGTGATCAAAGCATCACCATGTCCACAAGCAAGCATTGAAGCTGCAAAAATATTACGATCATTTTTTACCATTCTTGAACAATCAGAGCGTAAAACTCCATTTCTTTGCAATTTTTCGTACAAGTAATCAGTAAATTTAGAATTCTCATCAGAGATTGAAGCATTATAAATTTCGATTCCTTTTGGATCAACATTTGCTTCACGCATATTTTCTAAAACACGATCTTTTTTACCGACCAAAATTGGTTTTCCATAACCAGAGTCACGCCACATAGCGGCAACTCTGATAATTTCTGGTTGTTCACCTTCAGCAAAAATAACTTTTTTTGGATTTCTTTTTAATTTCTCAAAAATCATGCTCATTGAGTTTACAGAAGGGTCACGACGAGCTTTTAATTGTTTTACGTAAGAATCCCAATCTTTGATAGGTTTTTTAGCAACACCAGTTTCAACAGCAGCTTTTGCAACAGCAACTGGAACAACGTGGATTAATCGAGAATCAAATGGAGTAGGAATAATATATTTTGGACCAAATTTCATGTCACGATTGCCATAAGCTTTCATAACTTCTTCTGGAACATGTTCACGAGCAAGATCAGCCAAAGCTCTAGCAGCGGCAATTTTCATTTCTTCGTTAATTGTTGAAGCACGAACATCTAAAGCACCACGAAAAATATAAGGGAAACCCATTACATTGTTAACTTGATTTGGATAATCAGAACGACCAGTTGCAACAATTGCATCATCACGAACTTCATAAACTTCTTCAGGAGTAATTTCTGGATCTGGATTAGCCATAGCAAAAATAACAGGATTTTTAGCCATTGATTTAACCATGTCTTTTGTAACAGCACCTTTAACAGAAAGACCTAAAAACACGTCAGCACCTTTCATAGCTTCAGCCAAAGTGCGAGCTTTAGTGTCTGCAGCGTGAGCAGACTTCCACTGATTCATACCGTCAGTTCTGCCTTTGTAAATTGTACCTTTGGTATCACATAAAATTGCATTATCATGTGGCAAACCCATTGCTTTTAAAAGCTCTAAACAAGCAATACCAGCGGCACCAGCTCCATTAACTACAACTTTTAAGTCTTTAAATTTTTTACCAGAAATATGAAGCGCATTTAAAATACCAGCGGCAGAAACGATTGCCGTTCCATGTTGATCGTCATGGAAAACTGGAATATCCATAATTTCACGTAAACGACTTTCAATTATGAAACATTCGGGAGCTTTAATATCTTCAAGGTTAATTCCACCCCAAGTTGGGCCTAAATACTTTACTGCGTTTATGAATTCTTCAGGATCCTTAGTGTCAACTTCAATATCAACTGAATCAACATCAGCGAAGCGTTTGAATAACACTGATTTTCCCTCCATAACTGGTTTTCCAGCAATTGCTCCTAAATCACCAAGCCCAAGAACTGCAGTTCCGTTTGAAATAACGGCAACATAATTTCCTTTTGAAGTGTAATCGTAAGCTAATTCAGGATCTTTAGCAATTTCTAAACATGGAACAGCAACACCTGGTGAATATGCCAAGGCTAAATCACGTTGAGTTGTAAGAGGTTTTGTAGCATGCATTCCAACTTTACCAGGCTGTCCTTGAATATGAAACATCAAAGCTTCTGTTTCTTTTGTTGTTCTATTAGTTATTGTTTTTGTATCTTTTTTAGTAGGCATTTTTAAAAGAAAATGTTTTTATTAAATATAGATTGTTTCCTAGAAGTTTAATTTGTGAAATAGACTTATAATTTGAAATGATAGTTTTTAAACTAATTTTTATAATTTTAATGTCAAAAAGCTTTTATGACTATTTTACATATAAATAAAGAAAAAAAATTCAGTGAATTTTTTGATAAAGCTAATTTAATGCGTGAAATTAAATTCTTAGTTTTGCATCACATAGAAGCAAAATCAGTAGATCAGGCTGTTGAAATGCTACGACAACATTCAGTTAGTGCACATTTTTTAGTTGATGAATTTGGTAAAATCTATGAGTTAGTTGAAGAAAATAACATTGCCTATCATGCAGGAGTTAGTTATTGGAAAGGTTATGAAAGTTTGAATAACCATTCAATTGGAATTGAATTCATAAATAGCTCGCCTTTTTCCAAAAAATTTGAAGAAGCACAAATGATTTCAGCAGTTGTGCTTTGTAAATACATTGCAGCAAAATATAAAATTGAACCTCGAAATATCGTGGGACATTCAGATATTGCCTACTTTAAAGAAACAGGTTTTCTTGATCGCAAACAAGATCCGTCTCAATTTTTTGATTGGAAGTTTTTGGCAAATAATAATGTTGGAATCTTTCCAAAAAATTTGGAAATTCAAAATGAATGTGCTTTATTTGTAATTGGCGACAAAAGTTCTGAAATCTTAAAAATAAAAGAAAATCTAGCGAAATTCGGTTATAAAGTTTCAGCTTTAAATGATGTTTTTGACGATGAGATGAAATTTTTAACCAGAGTTTTTAACCGCAGATTTAATCCAAGCAAGTTTGAAGTTGATTCTGATGTTTGGTATTTAAGTTCACAAAAACTTTTAGAGGCCTTGAATTAGAGAGCCATTTCATTTTCAAATTATGATGCTAAAAATTAACTTGTCCAAAAACTCTTTTTGCTACAACAACAACTATCACTTCTTTTGCACCTGCTTTTTTTAGAACTTTTGCACAATTATCCAAGGTTGTACCTGTTGTCATAACATCATCAACCAATAGAATTTTTTTGTCCTTTACTAACTCCAAATATTGATCATTAAATAAAAATGCATTTTTCAGATTTTTTTCTCTTTCTTTCCTTTTTAGAGAAACTTGATTAGCTGTATTCTTAATCCTAAAAATTAAGTTGTGATAAAGTGGTTTTTTAAATTTGTTGGAAATTTCTTTTGCTAACAAAATTGATTGATTAAACTTTCTTACTCTTAATCTTTTTTTATGAATTGGAACTGCTGCTATTATATCAAAATTATCAACTTCTGGAACAATTTTACTAAATAAAAGAGGTGCTAGTTTTTTTGCTAAATAAGAATTATCATAATATTTAAAGTTTTTTATAATTTTTTTTATAACTAAATTATAACGTAAAATGACAATTGTTTTGTCAAAATATGGCTTGAAACTTAAGCATCTAGGACAAGATAAATTGTCATTAATCTTATAATCAAAAGGTTGAGAGCAAATTTTACATTTAGGTTCAGTTATGAATTGCAATTTTTGCCAACATTGGCTACAAAACAAACCTTCTTGTCCAATTAAAGTTTTGCAAGATAAGCACTGATTTGGAAAAATAATTTCAGCAATTTTTTTAAGTAATTTCATTTTTTTAGTGGTGGATCAAATATTTGACAGGGTTTTATTAAGACAAAATAGAAAGCGTTTTGCCAAAGTTTTCTCTGATTTTAATTTTTTGCATGTTGAAGTTGCAAATAAAATTATTGAAAGTGTTGGTTTTATCAATCGCAATTTTGACTCTATTTTGGAAATTGGCGCCAGAAATGGTTATTTGGGTCAAGAAATTGCTTTGCAAAAAAATAGTAAAAATTTAATTCAAACAGAGATTTGTGAAGCAAATTTTGAAAATTTTTTAAAAAATAAAGTTATTGCTGACGACGAGTTTTTACCTTTTAAACCTAAAAGTTTTGATTTGATTGTTAGTTCGCTAAATTTTCACCATATAAACCTTGTTCCTCAATTTCTGCTGCAAGTCAAAGAGTTACTAAAAAAAGATGGTATTTTTATTGCGGCTTTTTTTGGTGAAGAAAATTTATCAGAATTAGTTGATGTAATTTTTAAGACTGAATCTGAACTTTATGGTGGAATTTCACCAAGAACTATGCCTACAATTGAAGTAAAAACCGCTGCTAACTTGTTGCAAAAAGCTGGTTTTAAAAATCCAATTTCTGACTTTGAGAAATTTGAAGTAGATTATAAAGATCCACTAAAACTACTTCAAGATTTACAAAAAATGGGGCAGGCTAATATTTTGCATCAAAGATCACGAAAATTCTTTACCAAAAAGTTTTTAAATAAATTTTGTCAAAATTATCGTGAAAAATATGGACAAGATGATAAAACTGTTAAAGCAACTTTTGAAGTTGTAAGCGTAATTGGATGGAAATAGAAATTAGGCATAACTAAGTACTTTCATTCTGAGTGAAACGAAGAATCTCAGACGATAAGATTCGAAATTTAACTCTTGAAATCCTTTGATTCTCTCAGGATGACACTTGTTGTTAAGGTATAATTACCAAAATTAAAATTAATTAAATGAAGAAATTACATATAAAAACTTACGGTTGCCAAATGAACGTTTACGATTCCGACCGTATGCAAGATTTAATGGAAAATGTTGGATACGAAACAGTAGATAGTCCTGAAGGAGCTGACATGGTAATCATCAACACTTGCCACATTCGTGAAAAAGCTTCAGAAAAATTATTTTCTGATTTGGGCAGAATTCGTCCGCACAAAAATAAAAAAGAAGAAAGCGGCGAGCAAATGATTGTTGCTGTTGCTGGTTGTGTTGCGCAAGCTGAAGGTGAAGAAATTTTCAAACGTTCCAAAGTTGTTGATATTATTGTTGGACCAGAAAGTTATCAAACATTGCCAGACTTGGTTGGGAAAGCGATTCGTGAAAAGAAAAAACAAATCAATTTAGATTTTGTTCCAGACAATAAATTTGATGTTTTTCGTGAACTTGTTGCCAATGTTGATGAGAAAGGATCCCCCTATTTAGGGGGATCGAGTCAACGCGTTAGCACGACGAAGGGAGTACGTAAATCAAGTGAGTTTGTTACAGTTCAAGAAGGTTGCGATAAATTCTGCACTTTTTGTGTGGTTCCTTATACTCGTGGCGCAGAATATTCGCGCGAAGTTTCCAAAATTGTTGATGATGCAAAACGCCTTGTTGATCAAGGTGTGAGCGAGATTTATTTTTTAGGACAAAATGTTAATGCTTATCACGGACTTGACGAAAAAGGCAAAGTCGCAAGTCTTGCAAAACTAATTGAAGAAGTTGCCAAAATTGATGAGGTAAAACGTATTCGTTACACAACTTCACACCCGCGTGATATGTCTGATGACCTACTTGCAGCGCATCGTGACATTGAAAAATTAATGCCATTTTTGCACCTGCCAATTCAATCAGGTTCAAACAACGTTTTGAAAGGCATGAACCGCAAACACACAAGACAAGATTATTTCAAAATTATTGAAAAATTACGCGAAGCCAGACCAGACATGGGTTTGTCGTCTGACTTCATCGTCGGCTTTCCCGGTGAAACTGATAAAGACTTCGAAGACACCATGGATTTGGTGCGTAAAATTGGTTTCACACAATGTTACTCGTTCAAATATTCGCCACGCCCGGGAACACCAGCGGCAGATGCTAAAATTCAAGTCGAAGAATCCGTAAAAGACGTACGCCTAGCCGAGTTACAAAAACTTTTGACCGAACAACAAATTGAATTTAACAAAAAAGCCGAAGGCCAAATAATGCCAGTTTTGTTCGAACGCGAAGCCCCGAAATCAAAAAAGAGAAGCAGCGGCGAAAAAATCCAACTCTGGGGAAAATCACCTTATTTACAATCAGTGATTGTTGACGTTGAGAGTGAAGAAGAAGCGAAGAAATATTTTGGTAAAATTGCGGAGGTGAAGATTTTGAAGAGCAGGCCGAGTAGTTTGGTTGGAGTATTAAGGTAATACTAAAATTTACAACTTATGATGCATCATCTTACTGATTTAGACGAGCTTTTAGAAAGAGTTCATAATAAACTCGTTAAAGAATATGTTATAGAATCCGTCGTGTCTTATAGATCTGGAGCATATAAAGCATCAGTTTCTCTAACCTGGATTGCTATTTGTGTTGACTTAATTGAGAAAATTAAGGATCTGAGTAATTCAGGAGATAAAAAAGCAGAGATTTACAATAATAAGTTAAATGAAATTGCTGCTAGTAGCGGTGGAAAAGATAGAAAGTGGAAAATTATGGAATTTGAAAATGATTTGCTTACTATAGCAGAAGAATTTGAATTTATTAACTCTTATGAATTTGAACAACTTCAAGAAATAAAAAGAGACAGAAATTATTCTGTTCATCCATCTTTTCAGAAAGATGGTAGATATATTTCAATATACCAAAACATAAATCTATACTCTTAATTAATTCCAACTAAACTTTCCCACAATATCAACTAAATTTGTGGATTTATGGCGAAGGCTTATTCTTTGGATTTAAGGCAAAGAGTTTTTAATTT
>JACCDZ011520231.1_pt1 | contig 54096 bp, 47 predicted proteins | sample 7449551 | NCBI WGS metagenome assembly JACCDZ01 (sample SAMN15323452, study PRJNA562643) | freshwater metagenome | isolation source: river surface water | place: USA:Blue River Watershed | collected 2017-08-18 | reverse complement strand
TCAGGTTTAAAGGTTGGTTTAGGTGCCTTTGCACGAACCAATGCCCCTGCAGGTTCTGCAGTTGCTTTAGTTTTAGGAAGTGCTTCAGGTTTAAAGGTTGGTTTAGGTGCTTTCACACTTGCAGATGTTTTTCCTGCTGAAGGGAGTGCTGGTCTAGAAGGTGTACCTGATAGTGCCTTAGTAGATGTTACTTTATTTCCAGAAGGTTTGGACGGATTTATACGACTTCTAGGTGCCGTTGGTTCATTCCAAACGTTGGTTGTAATTTTATTTGCACCTTTTGGAGCAGTTCTAGCAGGAGACGGTTTTACTGTTCTAACTATTGGAGTTGGCGAAGAAGATTTTGCAACATTTTGTGCTATTTTAGCAGTTGAGACTGGATTAAGTGCGGTGCTAGTAATAAGAGAATCAGTAGCTGCTGTTTTTAATGGAGTCTTGGCACGTTTTGCAACAAAACCTGCTATTGCTTTTGCACCCTTAACTAATGCACCTAATCCAGCCTCATTAATAAGTTCGACCATTATTTGATCAGACTCTTCTTTACTGTACCCTTCACTTAAAAGGTATTCTAAAATTTCATCATAATTATCAACTTCCTCAACGGATTCATTTTGAACTTGCTCATAAATTTTAGTATAAGCTTCCATCAACCCTAACATTTCTTGGTCTCTCATTTTACACAAAGACTTTTTTAGATATTTATAAAAAAGAAGCGTCCCCTCTTTGGAGACGCTTCTTGAGTGCTTGGCGACGTGCCTTTGCTTGTCGAAGTGCTTGCGGTTTCAGTTTTCGCTTCTGCTCCTTCTTAGAATGATGGTAGCGATTGGGGACTTGCATTAGTCTTGTGCTTGTGAGGACATCATACGGGAAAAACCCTTGACTTTCTCAAAACGAAGAACACTTTCAAATTTGTCATGAAGTTCTGCCTTATGGGAAATCACAAATATATTAGCATCCTTAATGACATAACGAATAATCTTAAGAAACTCATCAGTTCCAAATCCATCAAGAGATGAATCAAAAACCTCATCCATAATCAGCAGATTGGTATTGACGGAATTTTTGACTCGGGCAACTTCTCTCCAAGTGAAGAGTAGGGCAAGGTCGATTCTCATTTTTTCACCCTCACTGAATGAACTATAAGAAAAGTCTTCATGAATGGGTGACTTTACCGTTTCGTTAAACTCTTCATCAAGATGGAAATTAATATAAAAATCCATCATCTGAAGATAACGATTCACCTGCTGATTTATGAACGGAAGATACTTCTTAATTATCTTCGTTTTAACGCCATCATCCTTGAGTAAGGAGTAGGCAAAATCGTAATAAACGATTTCTTCTTTTTTCTTTGAAAGGTCTTCGAATGTTTTTTGGAGATTGGTTTGAAATTCTTCTAACTTCTCATGCTCAGTATTTCTGTTTGCAAGGTTTTGGGTAATAATTTGAATTTCAGATTCAAGGTCTCGGATTTGTCTCTGATTGAGGGAAATCCGAGTATTGTTTTGAGAAATCTCATGGTTGAGTTTCGTAATCTCCTTAGATAGAACTGTGAATTGACGCTCTCGTTCCTGTTCTAACTTTATAGTCTCCTCAAGTTCTTGAAAACCTTTCTGGAGTTCCTTTGCTTTATTTTGAGCGTCTGTAATTCTATTTAACCGAAACTCATCTTCAATCGTCTGAGTGCAAGTAGGGCATACCGTATTTTCAGTAAAGAACTTATGCTCTTTGGTAATCACAGATACTTTCTGAGAGATTTTACCCTTAAGATTGTTTAGTTTTACTAACTTATCAGAAGCACCAATGACTTCTTCCTGTTCTCTTGTGTACTTAAAAATCTCTTCTTCTGTCCTAGAATTTTCGGACATATATTGTTCAATTTCAACATCTAGATCGGTAATTTTCCGATTATTAGCATCTATATTAGCATTTCCACGATTCTCAAGTTCCTCAATGAACTCCTGCTGCATCTTCATCTTGTCCTTAAGAGTTTCTTTCTTAAGTTCAAGAGATTTAATCTGATCCTTTTTCTCACGAATCTTATCCTTAATAAGATTATTCATTGCAGAAAAAATACGAATATCAAGAAGGTCCTCAATCACTTCTCGACGATTCGCAGTTGTTAACTGCATAAAAGGAACAAAAGTACTACTACCCAAAATCACAATCTGAGTAAAAGACTTGTAATTAACTTTAAGAATATTATCTTCAAGAATTTTTTGATTAGCACGGTCATCTGCTTCTTTATGCAGAGCAACCCCATTTACTTCAATATCAAAAATATTTGGTTTAATGCCACGACGAACAAGGTAGTCTCTACTGTTAATAGAAAACTGAATCTCAACAACACAATCTTTTTCGTTAGTGGTATTAACTAATTGAGGTTTGTTAATTTTACGAAATGGTTTATTAAACAAAACAAAAGTCAGCGCATCCAAAATTGTGGATTTACCTGCTCCATTTGTACCAATAATCAAATTCGTATGATGTTTTTCAAAATCAACTTCAGTCCAATGATTTCCAGTTGAAAGAAAATTTTTCCATTTAATCTTGTGAAATACTAACATTTTTTGGTGGAATAATAATATCGTCAGGAGTTATGACTGCATACTTGTAATTATACATTTTGCAAGTCTTTATGGCAAGTTCGTCGTCAACTTCTACAACTTCCATTTCAGTTTCTTCTTGATCCTCAAGCATCAAGGCATAACGAGTAGCATCGTCTTCTTCCTCAAACAAAAATAAAACTTTATGACCATATTGGTCCTGAACTGCATATGCCCCGTCGTCTTTTCTGTCCTTGAGTGTAAGAAGATACATTATTCTACTTCGCAAGATTGTCTATAAAGATCTTGGAAAATACCCTTAATAATATTCTTATCAAACTCAAATTCTGATTCTTCAATATATCGATTTAAAATTGAAAGAGTATTTTCAGTTTCATCAATTTCAAATTCTTCATTTTCTTGAATGTCAAAGTTTTCAACGATTTTAAGTTCTTGAATACCAGCAGTATAAAGTTTGTCAATGAATTTTTCAAAATCTTTTGGTTTTGATTTTTTACGAACAATCACCTTGACAATCTTATTTTCATACTCGCTAGCATCGAATACTTGATAAGGAGTATCCTCATAATAAATGTTATAGAATAATTTATAAGGATTATTAATTGGTGTATGAGTGAGGGTTTCCGTATCAAAGATATGAAAACCACGAGTATCATTCACATCTGTCCAATACATCTCATAAGGATTTCCAAGATAAAAAACTTTTCCGTTATCAGAACGAGTATGGTAATGACCAGAAAATACTTTTGTAAATTTATCAAAAATCTTTGGATCTGTTCCGTGCTCTTCCATAATGAGGTTGCGATTTACGCGGAAACCTTGAAGTTCCAAATGACCCATTGCAACTTTTGCTTTGGACTTTTTGATTTGACTTAAAGTTTCGTCATAGTTCTCACTACAAATCCAAGGAACCATCATAATGTCTAATCCACCAACATTAATGGTTTGTGGAGAACTATAAGTTTTTACATTTGGATAATCTTTAAGAAGAAGACTTGGAGAATTTACGTTATTAGTATTTTTGTAATAACAATCATGATTACCAATAATCATGTGAACCTCATAACCCCGCAGAGGTTCAAATACAACTCTCTTTGCCCATTCCAAACTTTGATAATCAATTGACTTGCGACTATCAAAGGCATCACCCATATGAATGACTGCTTCTACTCCCTGTTCTTTCAAAGTAGGGAAGAATATTTTTTTATAGAAAAGTTCAAAATGATCATGAAGATATTTGGAACCTTTTCTCGCCCCATAATGTGTGTCTGTCAGAACGGCGACTCTCATCTGTTGTTACGATACTGAATGTTGTCTTTGATGGTATTATAGTCCGAACTGCTACCAGAAAGCAAGCTATCGTCAATCATCATAACTTCATCAAATCCACTTCGTTCGATAATCTTTGATTTAATGTCCAACTGTTTCTTTTCCTTTTGAATTCTTCTCAAAAATGCGTAATGAATAATCTGAGTAAAATAAGCAAAAGGATTCTTTGACTTCTCAGGATCAAAGTTGTGAATGTATTGAACGCAATTTTCAATTCCATCAGAAATCATATCATCCCTAAACATGTAGTTTACAAAGTTAGGTTTATATGATAAATGAGTCGCAATCTTTAGAAAACAATCTCCAAGATAATTGGAAATAGGAGGTTTGCCTTCCCAATGCTTTGCTCTTTCTTCTTTGGGTTGTTTAGTTAAATCTTTATCATATTTCTTTAAATACGACGCTTCAACTTTAGTCCTATAAACAACCAAAGCTTCAAGTAACTCCCTATTGTTTACATAATGTTCTGTTTTCTTCTTCGACATATCATCGGACAATCCGTTATAACTTTTGTCTATTATACCACACTTTCAAAGGGCTTGACAAGACATGAAAATACAAGTAGAATCGCTTTGTTCCCGTTGAAGATGAGAATCTAGCTTTCTTTAAGACCTTTAAAGAGATTCTCAAGTTTCTTACGAGCATCTTCGACAGAAGAGATATATCCCATCTTTGATGAGGGTTTAACCCTACCAGATGAGTTTGTCATTGAATTAAAGACTGAATCATTATTATCATCTGAAATATAATCATCATAGATGTTAATTAACTTTTTATCTTTAGTTTCGGTCATTGTAATTATCTTATCAAGTTTAATGATAAAGAAATCATCACTTGACATTTCCATCCATGGTTTTATTTTAATATGAACACCATGTTGATTATAAAAAGATTTCATAATGACTGGATTTTGTAGTACTACAACAGGATCCCCATTATTTTCATCAGTATTGATTAGAGAAAATATTTCTTCTCCTGATACTAACTTAATGATTGCGTAAAACTCTTCTCCCATTAGTTTTTAAGCGGTATGTTTACAATGTCATAATTAAAGTTTTCTTCGTTATAAACTTTGATTCTTTCGATTAAGTGATTGAGTGTATAATTTTTTCTTGATTTATAACTGATATCATCGGCAATGTCATATAGAGTTGCCTTTGTTTTGTTATCTCCCTTTCTTAGAACTCTTCCGATTGATTGGAGATTTCTGATTCTTGATTTACTAGGGGAAGCAAAGATAACGTTATGTAGATTTCTAATATTAATACCAGTAGAAAAAGTCCCGTAAGAAGCAACGATGATTGCATTATTTTCCTTTTCAGTAATTTCTCTGACTTTTTCTCGGTCCTCAGTATCTACGCCACCGTGAACAAAGAACACATGGCGTTTTTCTGCGATACTCTTATTTATGAGATCGTATAAAGGTTGCCCGTGACCTTCTACTCTTGAAAACAGAATTAAAGTATTACCTTTAAGATCAAGGGCAAGGTTCTTGATGAACTTATTACGTTTCTCGTGATTGATAATATACTGAACCTCATCCTCAAAAGTCTCAAATTTATTCGGTGGGTGTTTCAATAGAAGAATGTTAATATCCAGTTTGGCAACGTGACCCTTCTGCATCAGTTCTTCTGTTCTGATGATTTTGTATGAAGGTCCAAATAAACCTTCCAGAACCCATTTGTGTGTCTGTGTGCCGTCTAGAGTTCCTGTAAAACCGTAACGATATTTTGCATCAGAAAGTTTTGTCATTATAGATACTAATGACTTTGATTTAAACTGGTGTGCTTCATCTCCAACGACCACATTAAATCTTGAGAAATATTGTCGGGGAAGTTTGTAGATGGACTGCCAGGTTGTGATAATTACCTGAGAGTCTGTTTCTCTTTCTTTTCCAGCATATATCTTGTGGCAAAATGATCCCACGTCAAACCCATAACTTGAAAAATCTTTATACATCTGCTCTACAAGGGATGTCGTTGGAACAACTATCAAAATATTTTGTCCTTTCTCAACGTAATATCGGACAATGCAATATATCATCAATGACTTTCCAGAAGCAGTTGGAGATATCAACAACTTTCGATTATGTTTTAAAGCGTCGTATACTCCCTCAACTTGATAATCACGAGGAGCACAAGAACAAATAGAATTCATATAGTCTTTGACTCCTTCTTTTGAAATCATTTCATTGACTTCAAATGGAAGACCATAAAATTTATTTTTTTTGAATTCGTAAGTATAGTTATGATTTTCACAAAATTTAATTAATTTATCTAATAAACCACAATATATTTCTCCAGTATTGACATTAAACAAATAGATAAATCCATTCCACCATTTATTTTTATATGCTGGTGAAAATTTTGCGTTAGGGACTTCAAATTGAAATGTATCTCTTAACTCGTAATAAACGTGCGGTTCTGCCGTAACTTGTAAAAAGACCTCGTTCTTTTTTTCTATAATCAAATGACTCATATTTTATATCATCTTGATACAAATATTTATTTTGATAAAAAACGTCCCTTTTCGTCTCTTTTTTTATTAATTGTTGTATTTTGACCTTTTCTTTCTTTATTAATTTTAATCATATTTTCTCTTCTTCTTTGCCTATCTTCCTCACTTACATTTAATTTATAACCCTTTCCCTTTTTATCATTCATCATTTTTGCTCTATCTGAAAGAGCAATTCTTTGCTCTTCACTTAATTTTTGTTTTGCTCCTTTTGGGCAACCAGTTATTTTTGACTTTGTTTCTAGTGAATGCTTATAACCTAAACATCCATCTCCTCCTTTTGTTAAATTATATTCTGGTTTAAACTGTTCAATCCAATATTTTTCCCTTTCTTTTAAAAGTTTTTTATCTTCACCACACTCAACTTCTTCAATTGAAAAAAATTCTTCACCATATTTTCTAATAGCAGAATGTAAGTAGGTATGCTTCTTTTTATCTTGCCTTGACGCCCTTATGTGATTTCTTAATCTTACTTGTATTTCATTTATGGTAAATCCAATATAAATTTTATTATTCTTTAAATTGGTTATTTTGTAAATATACGCCATTTTAAATATCTCCTATTTATACGAAAAATACATAATAAAAAAGAGGCATTTCTGCCTCAGTTAAATCCCGATTGGAACTTATGCCACTCTATTGCGTTCTTGATTTGAAACGTTCTGTTAGAGATGGTTTTAATCACTTCTTCTAAGAACTTCAACATAATGTCATAGTATCTAATCTTGAGTTCTATTTTACTTAACTTCTCATCCCCATCCATATGCCTCTGTAGCGCCTCTTTGTCTCTAACCTTGTATGGAAATGGTTCTTCTTCGTAAACCTCTACAGGTGCCTTTCCGGTGTAGTAATTATAACGTTCAAGTTTGACTCTATTAAAAGTCTCTCTCGCCTTTTCTCTCAGAAGAGTAATCGTATTGTAGATTGTATAATACTTAGCGTGAAGTTGTGGAATTTTTAAAGATTCATCATGCAAGTTATCAGGATCAATGACAGAATCTCTCTGCCACATTTCCTGAATTTCGTCAAGATTCATACATTTGTAGTTATAGTATAGACAGTATACTTGAAAACTACCTCTGCTGTAAAGTATTGAATATCCTGCTTTGTCGAATCAAATTCTAGAGATGATAATGAAACTGGAAATAGATCTTTAAATTTAACCTTTGCGTTAGTTTTAAAGTTACTATCTAAAACATACAAAGTTCCATCACTAAATGCTTCATTTGGATCACGAATACCTTGATCATCAATAATTAGATCTCTATATTGAGCAGCAGTTTCTGGAAATCCGAGACCAGTTAACCAATTATGAATAGACATATAATTTACCATGTCTTCATCAACCATAAATCTTAAAGAAAAATCTCCATATTCCAACTTGTTACCGGGAATATCAAGATCTTTAAGATAACTTGATTGAATTTCTGTTCCCAATATAATCTGAGGAATTTTAGCACTATTGCAAAAGAATGATACTTTTGGATCCTTTGCTAGCGTAAATTTAAATCCTACTGGAGAAAGAAAATTTCTATTTTGAAGTTGCTTATTGAATGGAGATATTGCCATTATTTTTTCTTAGTTGGTACTATTTTGGGAATGCTCATATTGACCTTTACTCCCAAATCGGGAATTTTTGGTTTTGGTTTTTCTTTCGGCACGGGAGTAACATCCAAATCTCTAACACCAAATTGTTTATAATCTTTATATCCAAGATCTCTTGTTGTTTGTGTTGTTAAATCGTATTGCCTGTTACCATGATAAGGTCCTCTATCAACAACTGGAGCGACGATAGATCTTTTAGTTCTGGGATCTGTTATTTTTACTTTACTTCCTAATGGCAATGTTTTATGGGCAACACCTCTTGTTGTTGGTGTTAATTTTGATCCAGAAGCAGTTGGATTTCCATATAAACCCGGTCCATAAGAACTGGTAGATACGATAGCACTAAAAGTTGGTGCCTCAGACATAAACTGCTTAAAAGTTTTCATTTAACTTTTTATTTTTATTTAGATAAAAAAAGAGGGTCCGAAGACCCTCTTGATTGAGTTGTGATCTAACTCACATAAGATTTGCGACCTTGACTCTTCTGTAGTAAACGTTCGAGTTAGTTGCAATGTTGTCAGGAGCTGAAGCAACAGTGCCACCCTTAGCAAATGGATTCGCAACGACTCCATAACGAGTCTTGAATCCGATTTTTGGCTGGAAGGTCTGCTCACCAACGGCACGTACCATCTGGAGAGGTACGTATGGGCAGTAGAAGAGACCAGCATCATAAGGAGATGCACCCTTATAACCAACAACGTAGAACTGGTTAGCAGCAACGTTTGCCGAATATGGGTCGATGTAGACTCTATACTTACCTTGGAGAACACCAGCGAAGGTGTTACCGGTGTCATCAACCTGAAGGTTTGCGTTGAGTGCAGGGGTGTAATCAAGAACACCTGCCATGGTGAGTGCCGAAGCAACGTCAGCAGAGCAGAGGATCATGTTACCCTTTCCTCTACGAGTTTGCTGTGCAATTGCGTTTGCATCGCGCTCGATTTGGAAGATAAGACCCTTGAACTTCTCAACCGACCAACGACCGTTGGAGTCAACGTCGAGGTCAAAAGTACCAGCGGTAGCGGTGTTAACCTGAGCACCAGGAACAGCAACCTTATAGATGGTACGGATGATTTCTCTGTTGATTTCAGCGAGGATCTCGGTGCTGAGGATGTTAGCAAGCTCAGCTTCAGCATTCAGACCATGAATTGCCTTCAGGTCTTGTGCGAGTTCGAGTGAGTACTCAGCTTTCAGAGCACGTGACTTAGCGGTAACGGTGAGTTTTTCAATCGAGAATGCCATCTCGTTGAAATAGTTACCAGAAGCATCGCCAAGAGCCTCAGCGTTGCCCGTGGTCATACCTTCGCCAACATTATATGCCTGCTGGTTAGCGTTGGTTGCATCGAGAATTGATGGGTTGGAACCTGCCTGAGCAGTAGTACCAAGACCAACAGTACCGTCGATGAAACCTGCAGTGAGGTTACGGTTGGTGCTATTCTGACCAGAGAATGCCGAATCGACTTCGTTGTAGAAGGTCTCAGTGCCGCTCTGGCTGTTATAGCGCGAACGCATTGCAAAGATAAGTCCAGTAGGACCATTCATTGGTTGAACGCCACACAGATCATAAGCGATCAGGTTAGGCATTGAACGACGGATCAGCGAAATCAGTACAGGGTCGAAACCTGCAACTGGCGATCCAGTTCCACTAGCAGCGGAACCACCAAAACCACCAGTACCGGCGGAGTTGGTTGGGGAAGCTTCGGAAAGGAATGAACGCTCTTCACGAAGTTCTCTTTCTTGGTTTTCGAGCAGGATAGCGGTTACCGATCTACGATGTGAATCTTTGATTGGATCCATTCCTTGGTAATCAAGGATTGGTGCCCACTTCTCCTGCAGATATTCAGCGTTGTACATCTGCATTGGAATTTTACCTCTTTGGAAAGTTTTGTTTGACTTTATGATTTAAAAATCACTTTTTAGAGACTCTGCTGAGAGTCTGAAGATATGCCTCCATGATTGGGGAAACTGAAGAATTTTCAATTCCATCATGGGTAATTTCCTCTGACAAATTCTCAGAGTCACTTCTTTGAGTACCAGCATTTGATGGGAAATACGATTCCCTCAGGGTTACCAGTTTCTCACGATAGTTGTCTTCACCATCAAACTCAACATTTTCGGCAAGAGAAGCGAGTTTGTCTTTCTGAGAAAGTGCAAGACCCTCAGCGACATCTGCAAAAATTACATCAGCAACCGACTCTGCTAATCTTTTGTTTAAAGCAATATTTCTTTCGATTTGCTCGTTGAGTTTTTCTTCCATTTCATCAAGTTTATCTACCATACTCTCGATAACATCATATTTATCTTCAGGGATTGATACATAATGATCTTCAAAAAGTTGCTTCATTCCATTAAGGAATGATTCAGTCATTTCGGTCTTAAGACCATGCTCTACTGCAAGTGCATTCTCTTGAATCCACTCGTCAGAAACATACTCAAGATATGCGTCTACACGCTCAGTAAGTTCTTGTTTGATAAACTGAACTTCTTCAATAAGTGCATTTTCATAAGTTTCTTGAAGTTCCTCTTTGATTTCGCCAACTTTTGAACGAATAGCAGCTTCAAAAATAGTGCGTGCTTTCTCTTGGAATTCTTCAGAAAGCTCTTCACCGGCAAGGAGAGCATTGACATCTTCATCGATATCAAACTCTTCTTCCATTTTCTTTTTACCTTTTTTCTTACCTTCCTCTTCTTCCTCGTCCTCGTCCTCTTCTTCCTCGTCCTCTTCTTCCGCAGCCTCAGCAACTACTTCATCATCTTCTTCTTCGGTTTCAAAATCTTCTTCATCTTCGACGAGTTCATCTTCAACTTCTTCTTTAGCAACAGACTTCATAGGTTCTGCTACAGCTGCTTTAGCATTTACAACATCTTTTACTTGAGCAAGAGTTGCTCCGGGAGTCTTAAGATGTGCTGACTCGTCATCTGGACGATAATTTTCGGGAGTAGGACCACCTAAATCTTCCCAAGCGCCGGTTTGACCTGGAGTAATAGATCCAGTTCCAGTTTGCATTGGTTCGGCAGGTGCAGCCCCTTTGGTTACTACGTTTTCCATTTCTTGTAAATTTCTACCAACGGACATTTGTTTAGATTCGTGTATATAATCTATATTTATTTATAAATTATAGATTTGAAAGAAATTCTTGGAATAATTGAATCTTATTCTCCTGCAATGTCCTTTCATCAACTAAAGTGTTAATTCTACGCTTTGTAGATTCTGCAAGTTTTTCGCGGAGAATTCCACCATCCCAAACCCATTCTTTTCCTTCCATAATGCCTTGAACAAAAGCATCAGGTGCAGAAGGATCTGCTACAATATCAGCAGCAGTGGCAAGCATAAAATCTTCACCAACAACTTTATGTCCCTCATTGGTCATCTTGAGTGAACCAACACCACGAGAAGAAACACCCAACATTACACCTTCATCGAGAAGTGATTTGGCAATTTTGCCCATAGGAGTTTCGAGAAGTTGTGCTTTACCTTTAAAATTGCTTCCACTTTGCTCAAGAGAAACAATTTTGTGCGAAACACGATCAAGATTTACTGTTGGACCATCTGGATGTCCAAGTTCCCCTAAAGCACGACCCTTTGCAACAAAAGTTTCATTATATCTTTTTACTTCACGGGAAAGAGTTTCCATAGGATACATTCTGCCATTGCGATTGCAGATGTCTCCCTGAAGGAAAATACCCTCAATAAACATTTTTTTATTACTACCTTTTCCTTCGGTAATAAATTTAACTTCTGATACTTCTTCTGTGATGAGTTTCATTTTTATTCTGAGACTAATTGTACTATTTCTGTGATACTGAGATTTGTTGATCCACTATCAGCAAGAGCAGCAACTTTTACACTTCTTGCTATATTTGCATTTGTAGTTGTAATTACACCTACAATAGAAGATGTATTTGTTGATAAAGTAATTGTAGACTCTGTTGTTTGAGTAACTAATTGGTGGACTGTATTAATACCTGCAGGTTCAGCACCTTCAATAGTGGCATAGTCTCCAACTACAAATGGATTTCCTGCATTATTTGGTAAAGTGACAATGGTGGAAGAACCTGTAGTAATACCTGAAACTTTTTGTCTAGCAATTCTTTCCTTTAATACTTCATTTCCATATGGTGAAATATAAAAAGAATTTGTACTTACTGTTGGATTTCCTCCAGTTTCTACATAAACCGCAGTTAGTCCTGCAGCAACTCTAATATATCCACTTTTTAATGCAATAGGATTGCTTGTTGCTGCTACAGATACTGTAGGAGAAATTCTATTTACGTTTTGTACTATTTTTACTGCCATTATCCTTCGTCTCCGTATTGTTCTTCATTATTAAACATTAATGTGGCAACTTCTGGGCGAACAGCGTTCACTTTTTCGGCAGATTTAGCATATAACAATTCTTTAATTTTTTCAGAAACCTCAGATGGTTTTCCGTCAGTTGCAATCAAATCGATAAGTTCTTCCATAAAAATTAGTTTATATTTATAGGACTATTTATATTTTCCCACCTTTGGGTTGTGGAATTTCAATTGGTGTAGCGTCAACTGTAGGTTCTAAAGGAGTTTCTCCATTTACTCCTTGCTCAATTCCTTGCCCTTGATCAGGTGGTAATGGATTTCCCATTTCATCTACAGGTGCATTAGGATCTGGTAAAATTCCTTTTGCAATTTCATCTTCAATTTGAAGATCAATTTCGATAATTTCAGAATCTGTTTGGCGAAGAATTTTCTTACGAACATATTCTGTCGAATAATATTTTCCAATATATGGTTCAATAGTAGTTGCAAGAGTTAATCTATTTGTTAATAATTCTGCCTCTTTTAATTCTGCAAAATGATTATCATATAAGAAATCATATTGAATATGATCACTCATTTGTTCCCAATCTTCTGGAGAAACAATATTCTTTAGTAGAAGTTGGGTTCGAAGAAGATCATTAAACATGTTCGCAAATCTTTTTCTTAATCTGCCTACAAATTTTGAGAACATTAATTCATCACGAAGAATTTCGGAAGATCTTCCTAAATTAAATCCATCTCCCCCACCAGCAATTCTTGTTTCTGGCACACCAAGTGCTCTATAAAGTTTTTTCTGAAAATATTCAACATCAGTAAGTTCTCCAAGATTCTGACCACCGGGAAGAGTGGTGATTTCTGTTCCTCTACCACCTTCTCTACGTGGTAACCAGAAATCTTCAAGCATACTCATGTATTTTCTATCATCACGAACTTCTCCAGTTTGTGCATCATAAACAAGTTTGTTACGATAACGACTCATAACTTCCTTGAGATATTGTTCTGCTTTTACTTTAGGAAGATTGCCAACATCAATATAGAAAATTCTTCTTTCTGGAGCACGTGATAATCTATAGATTACAAGACTATCTTCAATCATTCTCAATTGATTGAGTGCTTTAATTGCCTTGTGCAAATAAGAAAGGACTGTTCCTTTGTTTCTATCTACCAAACCAGAAGTGCAATATGTTACAGAATCCTTCGCAATTTTTATTCCTTTTTTAGAACCACCACTTATAGTTCCTGTGGGGAAGTTGGGAATATAGGTATATACGAAATATTCTTCTATATCTGGAAAATTGCCAACAGTTTCGTCATCATTTCCAGATCTTAAATTTAAATTTCTATAACCATTTAATCCATTTTCAGTTTTCTTTTCCTGTCTCACATGCTTCATTTTCATCGGATCAATATATCTCAACTCCTGAATTCCTGCAGAAGGATTTTTTTGATCGATTACCTTCAAATAAAATATTCTTCCATCAATATACCAATTTCTAAAAATTTCATGGCACTTTTTGTCAAAGTCCATGATTTCTTTAATATATTTAAATTCTGATCTTATTACGTCTTTTAAACGATCACTTGCATTTAGATTTGATAATTCAATTTCTACGGGAGAATCATAAAGATCACTTACGATCGCTTCGTTTACAATATCTTCGATGGCACTATCACATTCTGGATGAAGTGCCATTTCGCGGTAACGACGAATTAAATCATATTCGGTTCTATAAACACCTTCAATATCTACATATTGACCATAAAATCCAGATTGAATAAAATAGTCAACCCCGTCCTCATTATTAGGAGGAACGGGGGAAACTATAGACTTGGATTTTTTTTCATTATCCTCAATCGAAAAACCAAAAAGTTTCGCCATTTTATAAAAATTAAACTGCTACTATGATATATTTAGTTAATATCTTGACCACCTGCAATAGCAGAATTACCTTTAACTGCTTCCCACCAGAGAATTTGGAACTCTACAGTGAACTCCTGAATGGTTGAAGTACCGTAGTCAAGAGGAATTGCGCCAAGAGAAGTTGGGAAAATATCATAGAAATGATATGCTCTCAGCGTAGAACCATCACGATCTAACTGATAAACGAAAGCATCGGCGGTATAACTTGCTGGGTTTGTTACTCCAGTGTTATCTGAAACTCTGTTGATTTTATTCATCCAGTTTTCAAATGCTGAACGAATTGCAAAATCAGTGTCGTTAATAACTGTAACTGTCCAACTTTCAAATGTTCTGTCACCAGCAACTTTTAAAGTTCTTCCTCTGAATGGAACATCAATAGGTGCAACATTAGATGCAGGTAGATTAGCACCCTTAACTAAAAATCTTGCTTTATCAAGAACATTAGCATCTGTTGCAGCAATATCGGGGAATGATAGTACAACTTCAAAAAGATTACTTCTTGCTCCACCGCCGGTTAACTTACTCTTGAAGTCCGTAATCTTTCTTAAAGGAGGTGGATTTAGTTGATTTCTGGTTGCCATAGTTTTTTAAACCTCTAAATTAAAAGTTTCCGATTACTTCTTGGAAGTCAACACCAGTCTTAGTGGCGACGAAAGTAAGACCGATGAAGTTGATCGATCTTGCTGGTTTGATATAGACATCAGCAACAAACTCATTTGAATCAATAACTGCTGCTGTATTATTTGTTTCATCACAGACAAGAACATAATCAGTGATTCCTCTCTTAGCTTGAACATCGCGTAAGAATGGTTCAACAGTATTTACAAAATTGGTTCTTGTAATTTCATCGTTAAATTCAAAGAGTTGATCCTTAGCAGCTGCTGAGATTGCATTCTCAAGATAGATAAACAAGCGACGAACGTTAATTCTGTCAAATGCTGATGATTTTGCGAATGCAGTTCTATCACCGAATAGGATGATTCCAGCGCCAGGTGAAAATACAACTGGGTTAATTCTGTTCGAATAGAGACGATCTCTCTGTGCCTTTGTTGGATTGTACGCTAACTTAACAGCATTTAAGATAGAACCCCTAGCAGTTCCTGCTGGTGAATACCATGGGAAATTATTAATATCGGTTCTAGCGCATAGACCAGCAATATCACCATTAAGTGGAACATATCTAAAAGTATCAGAGAATCTGTCATACATGTACTTATAACCACTATCAAATACTCCATATGATGAAGATGCCACCGATGAGTAGAAATTGATAATATTATTAGTTGTATTCTCTGCAGAATTAACTGTAACGGCAGTTTGAGTTGAAGTATCTGTTAGAGATGAAGATCTATATGGCGAAATAAATGCAACTGCATCCTTTCTTAGTTCTGCCACAGAAATCAATTTATTTGCTAGTGATTGGGCAGTAACAATATCATATGCCGCAGATCCCATTAGAAGAAAATCAATTTGGTGATTTTCAGTAGACTCGAAGTTATCATAACCTGCTGACAATTCAGAAAGAGATGCTGTAAGAGCGCCGCTAGTTGTTATACCAGACTTACCGCCGTAATCAGTACCTCCAGTTAAAGTATATGTGATAGCACCAACTGAGGAGAAAACAACTTTATTGTCAGCATCTTGATCCCAACCACCGTTTGCAACGAGATTGAATCCAGAAACATATCCTGTAGTTACAATTCCTGCTGCAGCACCACCTAATCCAAATACATAATTTGAAGCAGCACTATTTGCTAGATATTTTCTCCAATACGAAGAACTTCCAACAGAGAATTGTGCATCAGATGCTTTTGAAAGATTTAAGTGCTTCTCTACGATAGTACCTGCGTTTCCAGTTAAAGTTCCCAAGGAATCGATAACTACTACGTGCATTTCATCAAATCTTGAATTTCTTGCTTCGGCATATGCTGAAGTTCCTGGTTTTGGTCCAAGAGCATTCCAAGAAATTGTGGAAGTTGGAGTAGATTGTGAAGTATTAGTCGTTAATCCAATCGTTTGTAAATTATACCAGTCAGATGCTGATGTATAAGATGTAGTTGCAAATGAAGTTGACTGTCCATTTGTATGAATTGCAACGGTTCCAGAATTAGAGAAAATCCAAGTTCCTAACTGCAAATAATCTACGTTAGTTTCCGTACCAATACCAGATACGTGACTTAAAACTTTTACAGAAACGGATTGTTGCCCAATTTCTGTTACGATTCCTTTTAAATGCCCATCAAGAGTGGATGTTGATCCTGCTCCTGGATTGGGTCTACCTACTACTGATTGAGTAACACCATATCCAATTTGGATATTTGTTGTATTAATACCACTTAAAATTTGATCAGCTCTTGCATCAATAACTGCTACCTTTAATCCATTTGCCCAAGATCCGGGATTCTTAGCAGAAAAGATTGCATTAGTGAGAGCATTTTCATCATAACCAAGTTCATTATAATGCTCAATACTCTTGATTTTAATACTAGATGCAGTACCTACAAAAGAGTTTCTTAGTCCAGAGTTGTCTGCTCTTACTACTTTTAATGTACCACCGTATGATAAGTATGACGAAGCTACTAACCAACTTTCGTAATGCTTATCTATTGTCTGTGGGTCTCCAAAATTGTTAAGTAAATCATTTTCATTATCTACAATAGTTGGAACATCTACAGGTCCCTTAACAAATGGTGCGACCAATCCTGCAATTTTATTTGCTGAAGGGACTACTCTTCCAAAAGTTAAATCAATTTCTTTTACTACAATTCCAGGAGATGCTAAATTTAGCGGCATTTTTTTTCCCCTACAAGTCCAGAATTATTCTGAAACTATTTATTAAAAAGGTTATTTTCAGAGAAGAAACGATGCATGAACAGATCACCAATCAGGATATTCCCACTCTATTTTAGAAGATAACTTCTTTCTTGATTGTTGTATTCTTTTTATTGTACATTCTTTACATTCATATGAATATGAAGATGACATAACATGCTTTTTGCGAGTCCTATAAAAATCATCAATTAAATTTTTTCTCTTCTTACAAACCCTACAAACTCTTTCATTTAAGTATAAATGTTCTATTTCAAACTGATCATTTAAATCCATCACGTGTAATCCCACATATAAGATCTATCACCATACTCATCGACATTCCATACTTCCATTGGATTATTTTCATTTTTTTGACCAGCAAATATCCATCTATCTCCAGTTTCCTGATCGACAGTAACCATGACATCATCTAATCCATCAGAAATAAATCCAAATGGTGACATATCTTGTTCAATTTGATTTTTTTGCTCCTCATAAATTCTTTTGCGGACATCATTATCCGTCATTTCTTTAAAGTATGGTTGAGCAACTAACCAAGAAAAAATGACAAGACACATTGCTAAATCATCATTACATCCTTCTTCTGCTTCAAAGGAATTGTGTCTCTGGGCAAATGTTGTTAATTCTGATATAATATCATAATCAGTTGTTAGCAACTTATCATCCTCCATCAAAGTCTTTAAATTAGAACATCCTAGTTTTTTAACTGCAGCGGTCATTCTCACTCCAAGTTGAGATTTTTTCCCACTAAAACCAGATCCTACAATTTGTCCTGCTCTACCTTTCATTGCACACATGAGGACATTATCATATTCCAAATCAAAATGTAAAATATTAGATACCTGATCGCCAATATCATTAACTTCAATCAATAACCAAGCATCATTGTATCCTTTTGCGACTTCATATATGATACTTGGAAATAACATTGGTTTTATTTCATTGTTTCTATATTTTGCTACAACTTTATATGGAAAGTTAGTTATATCAAAAACAATAAATGCAGAGTAATCATTTCCAAGTCCACGAGCAACATCGACGGTCATTAGATAATTATGTTCTTCTTTTGGATTTTCATAAACATCCAATCCAGCGTTTCGTTTAATTGGATCATCATATACAAGATTTCGAAGTTTTGCTGGATTGATAAGTGTATTGACAGATCCTAAGAATTCGCATTCAAACTCAACTTTGAATTGTTGTTCGGAAGTGTTAGCAATTGTTTGCTCTTTCCAATGATCGTCTCTTCCAGGAACTTCAGACCAGTGAACGTCTGTAGGTACATATCCATTCTTATTGCGCTCAGCATCGTGCCACATGCGGTAGAAGTGATTCATACCACGTGGTGTTGAGACTATAATAACTTTAGTGCTCTGTCCAGAAGAAATGGTAGGATAAACAGATGCAAAGAAGTCATCAGCAATATGGTTCGGAATGAAAGCAAACTCATCCAAAAATATAATATTATATGATCCTCCACGAACAGCAGAGGCGCTTGTAGAAGCAGCGACAATTTTTGACCCATTCTCCAGTTCTAAACTACCTCTGTTCCACTGGAGAACCCCTTGCTGCATCCATTTAGGTAGATTCTCATATGCAAGTTGTAATCTTTGAAGAAGATCCCTAGCAGTGGATGCTTTGTTTGCCAGAATTGCAATATTTACATTATCATTGAAAACTGCATAATGTAAAAGATATGAAACGCAAGTTGTAGATTTGCCTGTTTGTCGAGGCATCTTGCAGATATTAAATCTATTCTCGTGGAATCTAGAAATTAATTTTTCTTGAAATGGATATAGTTTGAATGGAACAAGTCCATGATCCAGAGAGACAATTTTAATATAATTGCGAGCAAAATAAACAGGATCTTCTTTACACTTTAAAAATTCAATAATCTGCTCTTGGGTCCATTGAATTGGTGTATTTGCTCTCTTTAAATTTGGATTTGAAAGATAAGCATCAGTATTTTTAAGTTGAATATCTTCGATTGGCATAAAAATTACCTACTAATCTCTTCCCAGTCCAGTGATGCAAAAACATCAGCACCAGCAGTATCAGATGCAGCTACCAGTGTTAATTCATAAGGAGTTCCAGTTAGTCCATTTCTTTCTAACTGAAACTTAAATAATGCTTCTTTAAGAATATCAACACTTGCAGAAGATTGATTTGCTGATGTGAAGAAACCAGATGCTAATATTCTTCCACCACTTACAGTCCCTCCATCAATCTTATATTCCACAGCACTATCGGCACCAGCACTGATCCAAGTTCCGCCACTAGTAGTTGCTGATGCTCTCATTTGCCAATTATATTGTGGTCCATTTCCAGTACCCATCAGTGATAGTGCAGTCAGAATTACAATCGCATCCAATCTATTTGGAGAAGATTTGAGGCGAATAGAAATAACAGGATAATAAGTTCCAGCAGGAGTTGGTAAATCTACTGGTGATGTGATTGGTGTTTGAACTGCTTGTTGTAATCCACGCAATTCATAACCACCTTCTGAAATCACGGAAGAACAAACTTGTTTGAGAGTACTAGCACTAGTTGTAATTCCAGTATTAGCAATCTCATATCTCAAAGGAAGAGATGCTGTTGTGATATAAGTTGATTGAATTAGATTTGCGTGATGGAACGAATGTGCATGAATGAACTTCCCATCAATCACAAATCCCATCCTGACTGTACCAAGACCCAACCACTCAATATCCATCCAAAGAATTTGTGCTTTAGTAATATCTAATGTAATACCAGAAACACCAGTTCCATCTAACTTATCAATATTCCAATCAGATTGTGCAACTGAAGTTGAAGTTCCAGTAGACAAACTTCTCTCTACAAAATAAGGTGTTGTATCATTAATCTCAAAATACATTCCATTATCGGCACCAAAATAACCAACTCTCTGTCTTAAGTTTGTTTTTGGTGTAGCAGGAACGAAGGTATTTAAAACAAGTAAAGATTTTCCTGGTTGATATGAGAATGTTTTTGTAGTTTCTCTAATAACCGAATCACCACTTGTAGTTCCAATTCCAATATTAATTAATCCTTGAGTGGTTACAAAACCAACGGTAGAACCAGTTCCTATAACCAAACTCTCCCAAAGATTATTGTCTCTATATCTGTGAGATGAATCAAATAATGTAAGAGGATTTGATACTCTTGTTCTTCCAAAAGCATCTGGATTTACACTTACTGGAAATCTATTGATATTATCAACAATTTTACCATCTCTGGTTGCAATACCATTAACTTCAAATAGAGATCTTTCTTGATTTAGGAAGTCCTGTGTTGTTATATTCCACTGAGCCATGAATCACTCACCCCACGATAATCTTTCTGGTCTGTATCTTTCTGCGTTCTTTACTTTAATTGAAGTAGACTCTGTTGGATACACATTGTGAACGATTGCTCCAGGATATTCTCCCTGCAATTGCTCTGCTAGTTCATTTTTATTCATCATTTTACCTTCAACTTCCATACGATAGAGTCTTCCTTGCCAAACAACATCGGCAAGAAAAGATTCTTTAGTGATTTCTGGTTGTGATGCATTCATATAGAGATTTCCGTTAAAATCTCCAGCAATATTAATACTTTCCGAAAGAAATTGTTGAAAACTTTTCATTAGTTGCACCTCCAACGGCGTAGTGCTTTATTAATTCTTGAATCTGGATCTCTTGCAGTTTCTGTAGAAGTCAGTTTAGACTTCATTCCTTTCATGCGACGACAAAAGTTAGCGCGGCGCTTTGCTCTTTTACCTTTTGGTTTCTTTTCAGTTACGGCAGTTTGTAATTTTGAACCGGGATTTTCCCGACGATATGCTTTTACTGCAGCGGGACTTAATCCGTCAGTTTTGTCTTGACGATTAACCTTTTGCCAATCTTCGGATAATCCAAAATCTTCTCTCCAATTTGAATACTCAACTAAATCATTCTCTCCTTCATACTCTTGATTTAATTGTTTTAACTGATTGTTATATCTATCTCCACCAATTTTTGATGTTTTTCTTTCTTTATCAATTGCCCTATCAACTGCTGGTTTTAATTTGCTAAGTAAATATGGAGCTGCCGCTAAACCAGCACCAATAGCAAGTTTTCCAAGACCTTCATCAACTATTTCGCCATCTAGTTCATAATGCGCTACTTGTAGTTTCTTTTTAGATGGTGCTTTTGCCTGTTTGACAAATCCGCCAGGAAGATTTGGCAATTGTGGTTCTGGATCTCCAGATTTTCTTTTTGGACCTTGACCTGATGGATATACTTGAACTCCTCCACCTAGTCCAGAACCCGGTTTTAGTTTGACTGATGAACCAACACTTTCGGATTTCATTTCACCACTATCAACATAATCTGCAGCAGAATCAAGATAATCTGCTGCTTTAGTAATTTTTGATTGAACCCACGCTTCTATATTCCCCTCACCTTTCATTTTTTTCTTTAGTCTTTTGACTGCAGATGCAATAGTTGCAAGTTCAGAGCGAGCCATTGAATGCTCATGATCATAAGACTCTGGAAAATTGCCAGGATGTGGTTTATTTGGATCGTATTTTTTACCTAAAAGACTTGGCATAGAATATAAATCCCAAAACTTAGGTCCATAAGAACATTCTGAGCGAGTTTCATCTTTTTTACATTTTGGGCAATATCTGAGCATTTCTCCTTCCTCATTTACTTTTACACAATTATTATATGTTTTGCCAAACATTTTTTTAGTTCCTTTCTTTTTATAACCTGGCCAACACTTTTGCCCTTCATTAATTGCAGTTTCTTCTGATTTTGTTCCCCAGTTATCAGCACCAACTTTACGACATTTGACTAGTGCTCCAGACGCATATGCACTTGGCCAAACATCATATCTTGATTTTACTTTGTGATAGCAAGCATCTTTAGTTCCACTTCCTTTGCTTGGTCTATCTTTTTGTGCTTCGTTAAGTTCCATTGATTCCTTAATTCCTGGTTCTGCTTTTACATAATTTTTGTCTTCTTTACCTTTAGCAAAGGTTGGAACATTTGTTGGTCTTGCTGCTCCAGATTTTTGTTGTTGATTTTTATCTCCTTCACGTTTGCGACGAATCGCAGATTTAATCAAAGATTCTCCTTTATCACCTTTTGCCTTTAATGCTTTTAGTCTGCTACTGCTAAAACATTTTGGTGTTTTAGTTTCTCCGGGTTCGTTTGCACATGGAGAACCATCCGCTTGAACCCATCCGGGTTTTCCATCTTTTGAACTAGAACCTTTAAACCAATGATGTAGTGTTCCTTCTTTTACATCTTTAAATTTTTTATGATGCTTTTTAGCATCTGCTTCCATCTTTTTCAAACGAGTATAATAATCTGGAATTTCATCAAGATGTTGAAGAGCAATATCAGTTGCAAGATCTTTATCTTTAGTGTGCTCATGTTCTATGGGAATTCCCATTTTAAGTTGATTCTTCACAAAAGAAACTTCAAGACGATGTTTCTTTGCAATTTGTTCAACTGTTTTATGGGACTTTATTTCATGCATTTCGTTAAAGGGAGACTTGGATTTTGTTTTTTCACCTTTCTGTCTTTTTTTGCGAGCAGCACAATGAGATTTCTGAGAAAATCCTTGAGGATTATCACAATCAATTGATCTTTTATATTTGTCAGACCAACTCATTAGAATGTACGTTTACTCTTTATTATTTAGAAAACCTTGTTTGAGTAACTTTGATAATTCTGAAGTAGATCCAACAAAAATCGCATTATTCATCGTATTATTTGTTGTTTTGACGTTATCTTCCTCAACTTCTTTAAGTTTTTTCTGAAGATCTATCAATTTATCTGTGACATCACCAACATTTTTAATCAATTGTCCCGCAACTTCATATGCTCTTGGACTGCCACCTTCTCCCGCCAACTCCATAATCCCATCAATTGCTTCTTGTCCCTTTTCAATTAGAGAATATAAATTTGCGCGAGTATATTCATAATCTTTTTTAATATCATTTGTATTTGTATTAGGAGAAGTTAGTTCACTTTTTACTTCTTTTTTTGTCTCAACAATACTACTTTCGACATTTAAAGCAATATCTAAACCTTCATAATTGTCTTTCATAATTTATTAAATATCTTTTTGTTGGGTTGGACTATAGGTTTTAGAATCTCCAAAAGATATCCATTCCTCATCAAATCCAAAATCATCTCCCGGTTGTGCAGTAATAGGATCTGGTTGTACTGTATATCTCATTTCTCTCTTGGCAGTTGAAGTATTTGTATCAGTATACATATCAACTTGAACTTTTCTGATAAGTCCATCTGTAGAATCTGCAATAGGACCAAACAGATATGTTTTGACTGTAAAATTAAAAGTATAAATTAGCACTCTTCTTGTTGAAAAATCACCTTCGTAATCATCGGTGAATGTTACACTATCTAAAATAACTGGAGTATCTCTTTTTTCTCCAATAGAATCTATTAAGTCAACTGTCAAATTAAATGATGGTTGAAAAAATGGCAAAATTTGTTCTACAACTTGTAAAGCATCATCTTGCAACTTTGATATTAAATTTAATTGAAACCCAATGTTATAAGGAACTGGTAAAAATACTTTTTTTATATTAGATCCTGAAACTGCACTAAATGTTTGGGTAATATTTGCCTTTCTTGTTGGATCATATTGAATTGAATTCATTTCAAATGCCAGTCTTGGCAAAGTCATCGCAATTGGTTTATTTAATTCTGGTTGCTGCTCTATTCTTGCAAGAAACTTTTGAATAGGTCCATATGCCAGAGGTACTTTAATTTCACTAATACTATCATCAGAAGAATCTTTATGTCTTACATAAATCTCATTAAAAAGAGTTCCAAAAGAAATAGCAGTTCTTCTAATAATTTCGTGATAATAATAGGTTCCTAACATTAATATACCCCAAATGGATTGGATTCTGAAAAATCTAATATGCTATCTGATGCAATTTCGATTTCTTGATTTTCACTGTATTTATCATATTGATCCCAATTACTATATGATCCTACCAAATATGTTGCTGCAGAATCGGATCCAACCACAATTTCTCCAGCATAGAATCCTTTTGTTGCAGTACTGTCTACGAAAGAAACCTTAAGAATTTTTGTATCTTTATCCCAAGACTTGACTCTTCCTTTGGTTCCAGATGTAGATCCTATAATTTCCTCATTGAAAATAAATGTACCAACTCCAACCAATAAAGGTGGATTTTGTATAGTAACTATTGGATTTGTTGTATATCCAATTCCGGGATTTGTAATTCTGATAGATTGAACTGTTTGTCCAGCACCAATTACTGCTACTGCAGTTGCAGTAGTGCCTCCACCAACTGGAGGATTAATTGTAATTACAGGTGGATTAACATACCCAAAACCATTATTAGACATGTCAATTTTATAAACACCTTGCTGTGTAGTTTCAATGGAACACGTTGCTGCTGCTCCTGTACCTCCTCCACCACTAATGGTAATTTTGGGTGCTACTGTATAACCAGTCCCTGCATTTGTTAGAAGTATTGATTGTACAGATCTAACTCCACCAACACTTGTTGTAATTGCAACTGCTGTTGCAGTTGTACCATTAATTGGAGAATTCTCAAAAGTAACAGTTGGTGTTGATGTATATTCGTAACCATCATTGTTTAAAAATATTTCTCTTACATATCCAGTAGAAACATAAGCATTAGCAGTGGCAAGTTGCCCAGCACTAATTAATTGTAGAGTTGTTATATAACCCTGATCTTCAATTTGAGTATCAATTTCGTCAATAGTTGTATCAATAACCTCATCCTCATATTCAAATAATTCACATTTTAATTCATAAACATATAGTTTTCCTAATTGGTAAAAATTAACCTCATGCTCAACAAATTTTACCTCAAATAATCTTTGCCCTAAAGGAAAATAGACTAAATCTCCTTCTCTTGGTCTTGAATTTAATTCAATCTCAGGATCAGTTTCTTCTAAGAAAGTTAAAATGAAATCTTCAAATCTTTCTTTCGATACTATTAAACTTAACTCATCTTTTAAACTCATACCAAATTTAGTAAGAATATCTCCCTGCCCTGTGTAACCATCATAATTGTTTATATAAGCTTCTATAGCAAAATTATCATCAAACTTTGAAGATTGAATTTCTTTTATTATAGTTTGCTTCCTTACAAATTTTCTAGGAATGTAGATAACATCTATTCCATAAATTTTCAGTTGCTCATTTATTAAATCTTGTACAAGTCTTTGTTCGTTAGGAGAACCTTGTAAGAAAAAAGGATTAAGTGCCATTATCCAATAAAATCGTAAGGTGGAAGTTCATAATCCATAGACATTCTCTGTACGATGTCTGCTATTTCTTTCTCCCCATCCTCATATAATTCTCTCCCATTTAGTTCAATACCTCCGGGCAGTTTAACTCCTCTAAATTTAATCAGATTTTGTCCCCATTGTCTCTTCATTAGAGCAGTCAAATATCTTTTCAAGAAACTGTCATTATAAACTTTAGTAAAATCATTTGGATCTAAAATTCTATAACAATCAATAATTATGAATGTATCTTTTGATTTTGCATTCCAATCTATATCAATATATAATCTATTCTGTCTTTTATTAAATCTAATTTGTTTATCTGGAGATAATAAGAAATCAATATCTTCAAGATAAGTTTTTACCATAGCATATTGTAAAAGTTCTACGGAATTAAAATAATAAAGATCATTTAAAAATAGTTGATATTTAATACTCCACATACCCCCAGATATTGTGCTTGTATCAAATTTAAAAATCTTTTCGATTCCTATTACTGAATCAGGCACTTGAATAAAGTTTGAATTTTCGTAAAAATTGAAAGTTGTAGTTCCAATTCCTGCAATATTTGCACTTCCAGTAGTAGTTTGAATTCCAACACCATTTAATGGATCTGCTTTACCCCTATTTAAATCTTGTTCGGTTATTTTATATTTTAAATACATTCTTTCGACACCATCAAAGTGTCTCTCGTGAAAATATTGTAACGCATCATCAACAAGATCATCTATTTGATCATCATCTAAATTTATTTCCAAAACAGGGGCACCAAGTCTTCTTAGACAGTAATCTATAAGTTGTTGTCTACTTGCAGGTTTAGACATTAATAAAATCCTCCGTCTATTGCGTTTGACCAAGCTGGAATTCCAGCATTATCAGTTGTCATTATATAGTTAGTATAATCAATTCCACTTCCGGGACTTGATGTCGAAACTATAAGTCCAGTTGCATTAAAATATGGCATTCCAAAAGAAGAAAATGATCTATAATTTAAACCACCATAAATGTATACACTGTCTTGAAAAGTACTGAGACCAACAAAAGTTGATACTCCAACTACATTTAAATTATTAACAGTTGCGATTCCAGTTATGATACCTTCACGAGCAATAAAAGAATCAAACTTTAAATCATCTCCTATCGTTAGATCACCATCAATAAAAACATCATTTTTAAAGGTGCTAATTCCAACAAAAGTTGATATGCCACTTACATGAAGTGCTCTTACTGAAGCTATACCACCTATTACATTTTCCGCAACATATGCTTGACCACCAGAAGATCCAGAAATGCTGGATACAATTTTTATAGCATTTTGTTGTCCGACTCTTACTTTAATATCAGACATTATCTGGTAACTCCTTCTGTTACGAGAACCATACCCTCAATAACTTTATTTTTTATACCAAATTCATCTGTCAACAATACATCATAAACATATCTTCCTGGTTTTAAAGAAGACGTTTGGACCGATGATAATCTAATTAATATTTTACCTGCCGTTGGAGGATTTTCAATAGAAGTTGTAAAGTTTACTGCAGATGAACTACCAGACCACTTTCTCATCTGAGATGTTATTGTATAACCAGTTAAGTTAAAAGAAGAATTTGTTGATGCTCCTTCTAACGTAAAAGATTGACTAAAATCACTACCAGAGTTTACAACTATATTGCTGACATATACTGCAGCCATGTATTTTTTAGATCTCTACTTTTTATTTATTAAAGATTTCCACCCACAACACTTAGAGATTTGATAACCTCTTGTTGCTTTAGATAAAGTTTACAATATAGTTTTGAAAAATTTCTAAGTTCTTCAACACTTAGATCATCAATAACTCTTGAATGCTTTTCAAATTCGAACATTTTATCCACCGTTTCCAGTTTAATTTCATTTGGATCCATTGATAATTTCCCTTAGTAAAGATTTAATTTCATCAATATCTTTTTTAATTTCATCCAATTCTTGTTTTTGAGAATTTCTATGATTTAAACTTGCCAGATATTGATTATAAGCATTATTATCGCAATTTACTATCGCACCAGTCTGTTCATCACGATACAAATTTGAGTGTCCTTTTACTGATAACATCATACCATCGCTATAGTTCTTAGATCTTTAAATATTGGAACATTAGATTGATCTCTACTTGATATTACAATTTTAATAGTATATCCTGTAAAACTTCCAAGATTGGATGCAGTATACTCATATTCTAAAAATTGATTTTCTAGACTTGTAGGAACTCTAACATCTGGCAAACCACTATTTTTAGATGGATCTACCACATCAGGATAACCATCTTGATTCATATCAATTGTTAAATTATCATATCCTGGGAACAATTCAAATTCCTGAGAAACTTCGCTGGAATCTGGTCTTATAAGACTATATAAAACTCTAAAATCTGAATTTGCAGGTCTGTAAGCACCCAATAGAACTCTTAATGAGTTTGCAGGATTTTGAAGATTTACTGTATTGGAAATATAAATCGCCGCATGTGGATCATTGGTAAGACTATTTACTCGGTTATCTGTAATGTAATCTCCTATAGGGGAGTTAATTCTATTTCCAATCAAGTTTGTTGCTGTTTTTTGCCAATAAACAATAGGAGATAGATTTGGATTTGTTGTATTTAAATCCATTTTTAGAATCAATGACTTCTTGTTTGGCATGAAATCAAGATAAGTATTCTCATTAACCTTTGAGCATATTAATCTAGATGATGAGAGTTTATTCTCCACATTAAACTGAACTGGTTCGTATTCTTGATCTATGAAAGAATTTTCTGTACCATCAACACTAGTTGCGCTTACAGTTCTTATTTGACCACTATATGAAGTAGATGATCCAGGAGTTATTACCAATGCATGTGGTACAATTGTATCATACATGATATTTTCTGTAGATGTTAAATTATCTCCACCACAGGCAGTTTCTGAATTGAATGAAAGCAATGGTGAATTTGCTGGATTTCCGGCAAATCCTTGATCAGAAGATCTATTGGTAGAATTTGAATCAAAATTAGATCTATCAAATTCAATATAATGACTATCGATATCATTATCTCCGTTAGAAGAGATAATATGCTCTTTATTAATTCTCCTAAGAGATACACCACCCATTTCATACTTATAAACTAAAGATTGAGTAGGATAACTTAGTACTAATGTCGAATCTATACCTCTAGTAATTCCTGTCAATGTTCCCTCACCTAAAGATACATACTTAATTATTTCATTCTCAATCAAGGCATATCCTGGATTTGTAGCACTAACTGGAATTCCTTCAAAAGAATTGAAATTAGTAGTAGATGCGACACTAATTGTTGTGTCTGAGGAAGACAATGGCAAAGATAGAGATGATGGTGAAACGTCACTTTCCGCATTTTCAATTTTAACTTTATTCAAACTTGAATACATTCCATGATTGAAATGATTTACTTTAAAATAATTTCCAGAATAAACTCCACCCACTGGAGTCGAAGATCTAGCATTAATTCCACTAATAATCTGAGGATTATTGCTAGTATCATAGTAAACTAATGTCGAAACCCCTACATTAAATGATTCACCTTGAACATTAGAAAGATATAAAGTATCTACTCCTGTTATATTGGTAATGCTAATGATAGCATCTCTTCCTGAAGATGGAGAAATATCAGAAGTTACTATACCAACGACATCACCGATTGTATATCCATTTCCTGGATTTGCTACACTTATTGCAGTTATTGAAGAAGTTCCAGTAGAAACGTTAGTAATGTTCAATCTGAGACCTGTTCCTCTTCCAGATATGGAATATGTCCCCACATTACTTGCTACAGTATAATTAAATCCGCCGGTAGTAATTCCAACTGAAGAAACGGAACTTCCCGTTCCTACAATATAACCATAAACATCTAAGTTTGATTGAATTGATACTTTTCTACCAGTAGTTAAAATTCCAATATTTGCAGTATTAGTTGTTGTTGTAATTCCAAGATTGATTCTTCTTGGTAAAATATCAATAGAATTGGAATTTAAGGTAGGTACATACCCATTACTTTGATGTAGTGTGGGACTATCAAAATAAACACTTCCAGTACTAGTTGCGAATCTTGCCTTATATAATTTAAATTTAAGATCTTGATACTGGTTTTCCGTCCATATAGTACCGTTTTGTGACTTAAATAGACTTCCTATTGCAAACTGTGTACCATATCTTATTGATTGAGAATCTGGAAGAGTTGCTGTTTCTATAGTTTTTTCTCCCATTTCAGCAATCCATACTTGATATTTGTCGGATTGTGCTGAAGTTAGAACTATAGCGTATTCAGAATCTGGAGCAAGATAAATTGGATATGGGAAAGTTACTCTTGTTGGTACTGAACCATCTCTCGAAACATTAATATCTGATGGTCTAAGAGTTACTGATTTACCTAAAACTGTTCTAGTAGGTCTACCAAGTTCCATAGTTCTAATTTGAACATTCAATGGAGCATTTCCATCATCCTTACTTGCAAAAAATAAATCTATTTCAGTTAAGAAAGCACCTTCTTTATCGTCATTTGGAGTTCCCCCAAATGCTGATAGTGATTCAATATCTAATCCACCAACACTAAATGATTGTGCTAGAGGGTCAACGTTAGGTGGTGGTGGGGGTGGTACAAAAATTACAGTAGTAATAGTTCTCTGTCTTTGTTCCCATGTTCCTTCAGATTTATAAACTGCTTCTCCAGAAGAAATAATATTACTTCCTGGTAATGGAGTTTCATTTGTTGGACTAGATGTAAGTCTATAAACTTTTGATCCTGTTTGAATTCTAACAGACGGTGGTGGTGTAGTATGAGGATCTCTAATATAAAATGCTCCTCTAAGATAACCACTAGCATCGGTAACCAATTTTAGATCTTTTACATATGCAACAGCACCACTAGTTTGACCAACCAATCTCATTCCAACAGTTAAATATCCGGAGAACAAACCTTGTTTCATACATGCTAAAGATTCCACATCAATATTTAAAATCTTCGAAGACGAACTATATGCTGCTGGAATAATCTCAGATGGTATATATGGATTCGTCGTATATGTTTCAGTTGGACTTTCATAACTGCCAGATTTGTGATTTGCTACTGCAATTCTAAAAGATATTGCCCTAATTGATTGTCCAGAACTTGAAGTTATAGTTCCAACTACTTCTTCACCAACAACAAATGCCCTTGAAGATCCATAAGTTTGTAAACTGGAGTCTGTGGCAATTTCAACTAGTTTTGGAACAAAATCTACACCACTATTTCCATCAAGGAATTGATAGTATCTTGTAAATGGTTTTAAATTAGTAACTGTAAATTCTGTATTTCTGGACCTCATGTAAACTTCTTGTCCAGACTGAATTAAATTGTCTTGAGTAAATACTCCACCCCAACCAAATGCCCATGTAGTGACTAATCTATCTTGTAAACGGATAGTTCTAACCCAGTTATCAGCTTCTGGATGTAGAGATATTGATCCAACATATGAAATAATATTAAAGGGGTTTACATTTTCTACTTTTGTTGCAAATGTTTGTTTAATCCATTCAACTGATTGATATTTTAATAAAACAGCATCATCTTTTTTCTGAACATTGGAATCGAACAATGCATAATTTGTTCTTGAATCAATTTTTTGATCAGAAATATTTTCTAATGGCGTTAATCTTAAACTTATACTATTTTGAGATCTGATGGGTCTTAATTGATTTCTGTCAGTATCAACTTCAATACTCGAAACTCCCATATTAATTAAACTTTCATTTTTGAAGTCATCGACAAAAAATCCTGTTTTAAATCTATCTAAACCTTGAGCATCTCTAATTTGTAAAGTTTGAGTATTTAATTCCAGTAAAGAAAGTGAAGTAACTCTTTCTAAATTTTCTACCTTATCTTCCAGTCTACCAATATCTCTCATCGTATATCTTCTATTATCAATCATTAATATTCCAATATCTCTAGGATTATAAAGATATGCTGGAATTCTTAAAGTTGCAATTTCCATTACAGTGTCTGGAATTTCTGGTTCTCTTGGTTGTAAAGAAGGAATTCCCTGCTGAACACCAAAAACTCCAAACTTATCTAAGTATAACTTATCAATTCTTCCAAGATAGAAACTGTATCCAACAATCGAATTTTCATTTGGTTTTAAAATAACCTTTGGTTCATTACCAAAATATCTCGAAGAAAAGTCAAATGGAGATGAAGAAATTCCAGCAAATGGGGAAACTCTAGGTCTAAAATCTAAAGTATCTGATGCCCTAACATTATTTGCACCAATGCTAGGAATATCACTAGAAAATCTTTGTTCACTATAACTGTTTACTGAGAAAACATCACCATTATCACTAGATGGTACAGAATAGTAATCAAATACAATAGTTAATCTTCTAGATGGAGGATTTTCGCCAAACTTTCTTACAAGTTTTGAGTAATCGTAATATTGTTCTTTCTGACCTTTATCTAAAGTAAACTTTCTTGTTATATCTCTATACTTACCGAGGGTAATCGAAGCAATTGGAGTATTAATTCCAGATTCTTCAAAAGTAACAGTCTCGCCAACATTGAATCTATTGTTGTTTAAGTAAACAATTCCCAAAACATTTGAAGATGGTTTTGTTACTACTCTAGCAACTGTATTACTAATATCACCAACTATATTTTCGCCAATGATAGCGTTGGTAGTAACATTTGCTATTGAACTAAATGATAATTGGTCAAGAGAAGGTGCAGAAGAATCTAAAGATTCATATACTGAAACTACATTTACTACATCAGGATAATTTAAAGATATTTCTTCGTCTTGAACTCTTAATCCATAGTAAGAATTATAAGTTAAACCATCATTAATTGAAGTGCTAATTCCTGTACCAGATTCTTTATTTCTTGAAAAGAATACATCTAATACTTTACTTTTAACAAATTGCTTTTCTTTTGATTGAATACCTGTTTTTATAAAAGTTGCATTAATTGAAGCAATCTGTTTATTGGAAATATTTGAAAAAGTAACATTTCTAGAATTTGAATCTAAAGTTACTTTATCAGAAGTAAGATTTTCAATTGTACCGTCAGAGTAAAAAATAGAATATCTTTCTTCATCAAAAGGTGTAAAGATTACAAAAGATGTACTTAATCCTAAGTTAAAATTGCTGAGATTTACAGTTAATGAATTGCTAGATGGAGTAAACGTTGTGTTTGATTGTGCAGAAAATGTTAATGTAGAATTACTTAAATTAACAGAAGCAACATTAAAATTTGGTAACTCCGAATATAAAAATCCTCTTTGATCATTTAAAACTCTTGTTACACCCAAAGAAAATGCAACATTTGTTTGTGAAGATGGTAGTGTACCATCGCAAATTCCAGAAACAGAAGGAACTGCTTCTAAAATCATAGAAGTTTTTGTTGATCCAACTGTTACTACTCTATTATAAACTTCAGCAGATGCCCCAGTTCTTTGATATTTAATTATACTATCGCTAGTAATTCCCGACAGAGTATTTGGTGAAGATACAGTCGCAGTGCTTATACCGCCACTTGACGCACTAATAGTAATAATTTCAGATCTTAGTAAATTATTTAATTGAGTATCTGATACAAATGCAGTGCTAAATCCAGTTACTGATAGTGGTTGGTGGACAGACTTTACATCATTGATACCAAATGTTTTTATCGCTGAAATTGTTCTTGGGGGAGAATCTACTCCGTTAATTAGTATTTGTTCTCCAATTATAAAACTTCCGGATGTTTGTCTAATTGAAATTCTTGACGTTCCAAGTCCAGCATTGGCAACATACCCATTAGCACCACTACTCTTTCCTTTAATAAATGAAGTTTCTGGCAATTCAATAGAAGATATTGGTTGATTTAAAGTTAATTCTGTGTATGTTTGAATATCATATAAGTATAAGTCCCAATTTGTAGATGCACTACTATAAGAAGCATCAGTTAAATTGAAAGAATATACTCTCGCAGATCCAATCGTAGAACCTGATCCTACCGTATTGCTAGTTTTACGTCTGCTTTGTAAATAAACTATTTCTTTTTGTTTTGGTGCCCCAGATACGTTATTTACACGTACTAAATTACCCATTTCGAATGGAACACTTTGATTCTCAACAAATTGCTTTGTCCTTGGTTTAGGTACATCTACGATATCTACACCAGTTTTTTCAATATCGTAACCTCTGACGTATGCTTTTCCTGGAGAAAACTTAATACACATCAAATCATCTGATGGTGTATTTCCTTGATTAGTTTTTTCTGTTGGGAAAAATGCACCATCGTTACCTAAACGATCATTTAAAGAATTTGTTACTAAAAATGTAAACGGATTTACTACATAATTTCCAGATTCTTCATAAGTTCTTTGTGCAATATAATCTCTAATTAAAGAATATGAAGTTTTTGTCTCTATTTTTTTAATACTACCTTCTTCAATACGCAACAATTCTACAAAATCAATATCATTAAAATCCTCAATTGATTTTGTAGTTAGTGTTAATGATATTTTTAATCTATCTGCACCGGGTGCAGCATAATTTGTAAAACCTCTTGCATTATCATATAGATATTGATCATCTTTAGCAGTTATAATTTCTTCATTAATTTGAAGACCAACCCTGTAAGATGGTTTATTATCATAATAATCTAGAATTATCGTTTGTTTCTTAACCTTAACAAAAGTTCCTCTTATAAAATATACTCCATCACCAATAGAAACCGCAGATCCAATTTTTGTAGCATCTGTTGAGATAGTTGATGCAAATGGTGTACCAGCAGTTATGATGCTAGTTCCATCATCATAAGAAATTGATTCATTAGAGAATAATAATTCATTATCATTAAATTGTGAAAAAATATAATTAGAATCCGAATTAATGTACTTTACATATAGAGTAACGTATTCTACCTCATTATTATTTGGTAGTTGTACGTATTGTACGGAAGCACTTACACCAGATGTCTGACCAAAAATAGTTTTTCCAACATATTGTTCAGCGTATGATAAAATGTTTATTCCATACTGTGTTGGTGAAAGTTTTACAGCATAGAATTGATTGTCATATCCAATACTTCCGGGAATTACTACAGATCCCTCTTGAAATATATGACTACCAAAAGACTCTATTTGATCTTGTAATATTGATTGTAATGTATTTAATTCTCTGGTCTGTATTGCTCTTCCAGGATTAAATAATACCTTATAATAATTATTGTCTTTTGCCCCAATACCACTTTCGGAAAAATCGTCGAAATATGGACTTACGTTAAGATTTGTTTTTTGTGCCATTTCTTAGAATTCCAGAATAATTTTAAAGTCTTCTTTTTGTCTAGAACTTCTTGATACCGTTGGTCTATTATCAATATAGATTATATCTCCAGACTTACTATTTATCTCTGGATTTGCAAGACCATTTGTAAAGAATACTCCCAAATTTATAATTTTATTTGAGATTGTAGTAGTAATTCCTGTAAAAGAACTTACTGTCCCATTAAATCCACCTCCAATCTTTACGATAGGTTGTGTTGATGAAGGATTTGATGGATTGTATGAAGTAAAAGGTAAAATAGTATTATCCTCGGAGAAAAATGACGACATGCCAACAAAATCAGTATGTCCTATTCCATTTCCACCATTATAATAAAGTGATCTATCCTGAGAATACTTTAGTACCATAGTCTCAGCATCATATGATATAACGTTTCCATAAGCAATTCCACCACTTACATTTTGTCGAATTTTATCACCGACAGATATGGAACCACTTATGTTACTAAATCTGATGGAATAAACACCAGAAAAATCATTTGATGTGTATAAATTTGTACTAATGCCAGTAGAATCGTAAACTGTTGGATTTTTTAAAATACCAACCTGAGCAAATTTTGTATCTACTGGAAATTGCTTAGAAGTATCATCAAATCTTGCATAGACCAATACTTTGTCAGCACCAAGTTCACTGTAAACATCAAATCCATGACCCTTTGATGGTGGAATAATTGGAATTAATTCTGCATATACACTTGGAGTGTTTGCTGATGTAGTTCCAAGATCAACTAATCCATAAGTATAATTTTTTCCACCAGAAGTAACTACAACATTTGTTATAGAACCTGTTGCAGAATCAACTTCTAAAGAAACAGAACCTCCAGATCCATCACCGAGAATATTGCATGGTTGTCCAGTTGATAGAGTATATCCTCTACCACCATTTTTAACATAAACTTTTTTTATCTGATTCTCATTTAATGAAGAATTTCCATTATCTCTAACTACAGAAATTTGAGGATCAGTGGAATTTTGCCAATTGTTTGGTACAGTTATGTACTCTGTAGAATCAAATTTTATAACATCGCTAGGTGAAATAGTATAAAGATATTTCCAAACATATCCATCACCAAGTTTTGATGGTTCCAAATCTGTAAATGTTGGTTCAATTTGGGAAGAATTTCCCGTTGTATTGATACCTGTAGAACCGTTATCAATACAAATATAAACTCTATAATCGGAATTAAGCACATAGTAGTTTGCATCATACAATCTCATCGATCCTGTTGTTGGTGATGGATTTAATATACTATAATCTGGTCTATACATTTCATATTTTTGACCAGATATCCAATCTATCTTCCTAATAACTCTTCTAATGTTAGCACTTGTTACTTTTTTACCGTATAGGATAGTGGACTGGTAATGATTAGCATAATCTTCATTATCTATTGGATCTGGTGTAAAAGTATCCCACGTGGCACTTCTACCAAAACCAGATCCTTGTGGATTTGACAGTCCAACAAATACATAAAAAGAATTTGAAGAATCTTGTACAGAATCTACAAAGTTCGATGCATTAAGTATCCTAAACTGATCTGTTACAATTGCAGACATTTGAATATAGTTTTTTCTATATTTATACCGTCTTATAAAATCTTTTTAAGAGGTCCAATATTTCTCAATCCATATCCTCTTCGTTGAACTGTTGGGAAAGTTGTTAAACCAACATCTACTGTGTAACCAGATACTGCGATAGATACTGGAGACTGCCTTGAGAATCCTGATATTCTACCCCAAGAGAATTTGCCAACAATTGAACCAGTAGTTGCAATACCAACAACATTAGTTTGTGAATGAATATTGCAGGTTATAACACCGACTGAAGAATTAAATTGTTGAATATAATAAATGTTATCTAAGAATGTAGTTCCTACACCAACAACACTTGTATTATGATCAATAATTGAAGTAACTCCTCTTCCAACATAAGTATCAAAAATATAGATTGGATATCCTGTTGATAATCCACTAAATCCTGATGGTGAATTTAAAGTAAAACGAATTGCCATATTGGTGCCTATACCAGACACTGTTTGAATTCCAGTAATATAACCAGAGAAACCTTCAACTGTTGAAGCACTAACTAATTTATCCAGTACAAGATTTGGTAGAGGTACTAAAATATTTGGTGGATTTGTAGAAGTATAACCAAGTCCACCATTTGTAATATTGATTGAAGAAATTGCTCCAGTTGAGGAAACTGTTGCAGTTGCTGTAGCAGTAACTCCAGTACCAATTGGATTTGCGATATTTATTGCAAACGTAGATCCAGGAGTATACCCACTTCCACCATTTACAATACTTATTGAAGAAATAGTTGATGCTACGCTTACTGAAGCAGACACAGACGCAGACACTGGATCTTCTTTTCCAGAAATAATCAAGGCATCAAAATCAACTTCTAATGAATTTTCATAATCAAATAGTGATGCATTATCAACAAATATTTGATCATCTGTAGTGGAAAGATTTCTAATAATTTTAGCAGTTGGATAAATTTGTGCTTCTATAGAATCTCTGGATTTGTAAATATATTGTCCATTTATAATCTTATCTACTTTTTGCTTTGTCCAACTTAATGGTTTATAATATTGTATATCAATTCCATCGCCATTATATGGATTTGTTTGTATTTTATCTGATGATGAAATTTCAGTAACTGTTCTGGATGTTTGTGTAGTTGTTAATCCCAAATACTCATTATTTTGTAGCATTTGAACAGTATCACCCTCTTTTATTGTTTCACTTATATTAATCTGAGAACTGTCACTTAAACTTCCTCTATAGAAGAATATGGATATATTATCTTCTGGTTTTGGTGCGGAAGAGAATGTGAATGTAGTTCCTCCAGTAAATTGATAAGAAGCACCAGGTTCTTGTAGAACTCCATTGACAAAGATAATCAATAGAGAATCAAAATCGCTAATCAACTGGGATTCTATATCAAAATTATTCTTTTCAAAACTAAGTAAACTAGAGTTGTAATATAGTGGAAATCTAGTTCTACTTCCATCCTGATAGTTTTTAATATTATCAATATAATCTATTTGACCAAATTGCCAACCAGAGAAAGAATCTGTAAATGTGTCCAATACAGTTAATTCAAATTTTGAAACTGGACTTGGCAGTTTTGAATCAGTAACTAAACCAACCGGAGTAATTACATCTCCTTTTTGGAAACCAAATCCATTTCTGGCAATTTTGAAATTAGTTACTTGGAAAAGTGTCGATCCAATTCCAGTGGTTGCGCTAGCACCAACCTCAACGTCCAATAGCAACCCTATTCCAGTAGATGTTGTAGATCCCACACTCAATCTTGAAACGCCTGTAACGGGCAAATTGCTGTAGTTTGGTGGAGATATTATAATAGTTGGATTTGTATATCCACTTCCACCATTAACAATATTGAAAGATAATGTGCCACCAAGACCAACTACTGCAGTTATGCTTGACATTGTGCCAGTATGACCAGTCTGAGTTATTGCAACCGAAACTGGATTCCTATATCCAGAACCCCAATTTCCAGAAGTTCCAATTCCAATAGCAACAATAGATCCACCAGCACCTACAATTGCAGTAACAGATGCTCCAACTAATGGCGCATAACCTAATCCAGGAGTAGATCCTAGTGAAACAATTAATCCACCTCTTGGAAGTTCATTCATGTTTACATCATAATCAACAATTGATTGATTACCATTTGGCAATTTAACTCCAGCAAAAACTATACTACTAACGCCAACATTGAGATTTTCAATTATTGAATAATTATTGCCCACTTGCAGATCATTATTTTCTGTCAAAGGAGTTTGGAATATTCCATTAATGAATACTATACCATTTCCTGCCGTGGTTCCCAATCCAACAGTATTTGCTCCACCTACGGTTATTGTGTAAGTTTGTCCGATGCCAGTAAATCTTTCAGATATGTCGTCAAAAATTTGGTTTGTAGTATAATCTTTTCTTAAAAATACTCTTCCGTGGAAGTTAAAATTAAATAATGAAAGATTACTATCTTCTACAAATTGCTCATCGTTTAATGTATTTTCTAAGGAATCTGTAAAGAATACCTTATTTCTTTCTATGTTAAACGAACCCCTGTAAAGAGTTACTGAACTTACTCCAGAGTGTGTGGTTGCAGAAGATCCAACAAATCCTCTTTGGACATTGACAAGTGGGAACGTTCCGGCAAAGGAAATTGGTCCAGATGAAGTAGTTGCAAAACCAACATTAATAACTTTCATATATTCATCATCAACTTTTAGAATATCATTAAGGCGAATTGATGATATTCCAGTTAATGGAAATACTGAGGAAGCAGCACCAATTGAAGATCCACTATTGATATTGTAATTAAGTAATGAGTATGCTATTGGAGACTGCACAATATTATTGATAGTAATTAATGATTTTTCATTTCTCTTTACCATTTCAAATTGATGGGAACTTCCATAACCTACATTTGCAATTGTTACTGTAATTGGAGGATTTGCTAATGCATACTCTTTTCTAGTAGCAATTTTAAAGTTATCATTATCAATTCTAATAGCATAGACTTTTGCTGGAAGAAGATCGGTGCTTAATCCAGTGTAACTAAGTGTTGTGCCGATTCCAATTGCTGTTCCAGCAGATCCAACCGCAGTTAATGGTCTATAAAGCAGTTCTTCTCCAGTTTGGAAGAAGTGATCATCGATTGAAAATTTTCCAGTAGAAGTATCTAATGTTGAAGAACTTGATGGATTAAAAGTCTTCATAAAAATTGGAATTTCATTATATTTTAATTCAAATCCTTGATTTTCATCTTGATTATAAAATTCTGGACTAATATCATCAATTGATAATACTCTATTAGTTCTAACCTCAATATAATCTGTTAGTTTTTTATTTTTAAGTTTTAAAAATACTGAACTATTATCAACAGTATCAATATCAATTGATAAATCAAAATTATTAATAGTATCAACTCTATTTTCTGTTACAAATTTGTAGAGAATATTTGTATATTCTTTAACGGTCGTTGCAATACCTACATTTACATTTTCTAAAATTTCAGTGTCAGCGAAGTTTTTAAATCCACTAGGATGTAGTAAATCATTGACTGGACTTACTATAGTTTCCCAAGTTTGCTTACTCTTAACAGAATATGAAAGATTTTGATAGTAATCATTGTCTGCAATTACTTGATTATCTTCATCAAGTTTTCCAATATCATTTTCCCACCCTATTAATTGGGTAGAAGCATATCCAACATTAAAATAACCAAAAGATTCCTTTATGTTATCAATAGTTGCTAATGTTCCAGATTGCAATCCTCTGATAATATCATTCTCTTTAAATTTAAAAGTTCCAGAAACTTTAATGAAGTTTTTATTAGACTCGACAATCTTTACATTTATATTTTCAAATCCAAATCCACGATCTAGTTCAATATTTTCTCCAATAATAAAACTAGTATCAGACTTTACTAGAGAAAACTTTGGATAATTTTTATAATTAACTATCGTAGCATAAAAATCTTGAACTGTCTTTGCTATTCCTGGATTTGTAGAAACTCCAGTAAATTCTAACTTTCTAGGTAACGTAGTTCCAGAGTTTAAATAATTTGATACTGTGAAGAATCCATATGAATAATTTTCAGAATTGAAACCATCCCCATTTGAATCGTATTTTTGAATTCCTTCTACAAAGATTTTGTCACCAATAGTAAATGGTTCCTGACTAAATCCGGATAATGGAGTTACCAATGTACATGTTACAATACCACTTGATGAAGATTGGACATTTTCAATTCTAACACCATTACTATTATTAATTGCTCTTAAGTCAACATCACCATTGGTTATTCCTTTAGGTTCTTGTTCAATATCAACTCTAACAATTGAAGAACTAACTAGTGCAGGAGTTAACAATCCAGAATCAAGTTTTCTACCAGTTTCTGTATCAAAAACTATAATATTTGGAGCAGAAATATAATTCTTACCACCATCAAGTACAGAAATTTGTGAGATGGAGTATGAATTTTTAATAGTTATAATCGTGGATAGAAGTGCTTCTGGTCTAAGAGTTTTATCTGACGAATATTCAAATCCATTATTTAATATTCTAATCTCTCCAACTTTACCAATGCTATCAGATTCTGGAACAATGTATGCATTTGTACCAGAATTTGATATAACTGACTCAAAAAGTGGTAATTTTTTATAATTTAAACCTGATGATATTGTTTTAACTTTTGCTATAGGACCAGATGCTGTAATCGAAGAAGTTGTATAACTTAAATCAGAACAATCTGACTGACTATAACTATTTCTTTCTGGAGATTGTGTTAATAATAAATTAAATGTTGTTGTTCCTATTCCAGAAATTGTATAAGATCCCTTGTAGATGCTCTCTACAAAATTAATCTCAGAATAATTTGAAACGTCTGTATCAGAAGTGCTAATATACCCAGACTTTTCTAATGTGTAGAATAGTGGAAAGTTTATAGAGTCATCATAATTTACTGATAAGGAAGAACCCACACTAGTAACAGAAAATTGAGTACTGATTCCAGTCGATTTGAATTCCTTTTCAAAGTTTTTGTCATAAAATATCTTTAAATTATATCCACTAAGCGAAGAATCTGACAAATCAAATACCAGATTATTTCCCTGAGTTGGGTATAGTGGTGGATTTATTAGACTCAAACTGTGGGATGCAGATGGAGTACTAGTAATACCAACTGTTAATGGTGGATTGTTTTTAGAATCTACTAAAGTTTCGCATAATTTTATTTTGTCATTGTCAATTTTAAAGATATAATACACACCTTCCGTTAACCCAACTGCAACGTTTGATGATGTGTAAATTATTTTGTCACTAGTTTTAAATCCATGATTTGAAATTGTTATTTCGCCAGTGGTTGTGCTTATAGAAGATGATGTAAATTCTTTTGGATTTACAATTAATTTATTTCTTACATTATCATATTTTAGTCTTACATAAGATGACTGTCCAACACCGATTGAAAGATTTGGTTTAACAGTTAGATTAATAACATCTCCATTTCTTAAATTATGATCTGTAGAAACAGATACTTGAGTTGTTATTTTTTTAACATTTCCAAATAACTGATTATAATTGGACTTAATTGAATATTGGTAATCATCAGTTCCATTTCCAAGGAAGAACAGACCATTTGTTGAAGTAGTTAATCCAATTTGAGTTACTATTCCAATATGATCTGGAGATTTATTAATAATATAGACAATTTGTTGATTTCCAGATACTGGTAAATTAAAAGTAGATCCCGATGACGAATTAGATACTGTTAATGTGGAAGATGAAGATAATTTTTCTAAGATTACCTGTTGATTTGTTCTAAATGGGTGATTTGGTATGTAAATTGACTGAGTTGGTACGAAAATATCTTTTATTTTGGATCCTACTTTATATTTTAATTGTGTAGTAGAACCTGTAGTAGTTCCTATACCAACAGACTGTTTTGGATTAAAATAAATTTTTTCGTTTTCTAAAGAATCAAAATAACTAACATTTTGATTGATTGTAAATTTATTAGGTACAAAGTATACAAAAGAAGTTGCAGTATGAGAAACTCCAACAGAACTTCTCATGACTCTGATAACATTTTCACGATTATATAAGTTTAAAATTGAAAATACTTCTTGATCTATTTTAATACTGCTTCCAATAGAAATATTTTGTGGTATATTTGAAATATAGATATCAGTTACAATTCCCGTTGATGCATAAACTGGAATTGTTTGCTCCAAAGTAGAAACATATGAAGTAATTCCAATCTGATGTATTGCGTTTAGGGAACTCAATTGAGTAGAAAACCCAGAAACACTGACATAATCTTGATCATTTAGATTTAAATTTCCATTAGATTCTAAAGTTACTTCTACTTGACGATCATTTTTTAAAGTAAATAATGCATTTTGATATTCAACAGTTGAAGTTTGAATATTTTTTATTAGTCTTCCTTCAACCTCAGATACTTTGGCGTTTAAACCAAATCCACTAGTATTATCCTCATTTAAAGATAAACTATCATTTACCTTATAATTGTTACCAGCATTGATTATGTTAAATCTTTCAACTGATCCCTTTTTAACAGAATCAATCACAAAAGATTGATTAATAATCTTATTAGATTCTACAATAAAATCATTAGATGCATATTTTTCACCCAACTTATATGGGAATGTATTTCTAACTAATTTTGAATCATTAAAATTAAAAGATTGATCTATTTTTTTATTTTCTGATATAAATTTCGATCTATACTTATTTCCAATAAAATATGGGAAGGTTCCGATTACATTTGCATTTACATCAATGGTTGAAGTTGCAAAATATGCATATACTCCATTTGGAAATTCTGGGGTGATACAGAATCTACCATTATACTCATCCAAATCTCCAGAATTTGTAAATTTATAATCATCGATAAAAAATCCATTAGAAAATCCAAAAGGTCTATTAAAAATATTGCTTGGATTTAAAGTATATCCAGATACAAGTTGTTTAATTGCTGAGTTTTTATCATTTGGATTGGTGTATCCATAAGAACCATAAATTGGATTTCCATCATATGCCCATCCAATAATTGGAGAATGGGCAGCAGAACTATCTTTAAATAAAGTTTGAATCTTATTTGGATATGCTGAAATAAAATACTGCAAATTATTATTTGAAGATACTATTATTTCTCCATTATTTTGCAAGTTAGTATCAGTAATATCTCTATACAGAGCATTATTGTTAACTGACAGAGACCTTACTTTACAATCTAAAGATGCATTCTTACCAGAGGTCTCTACTATAATAGAAGTGTTAGATGATGAATATCCATAACCAGAATTAATAACAACTATGTCAACTATTTTATTATTTTGAATTACTGGTTTTAAAACAGCACCAGTACCAATACCCAGTACCTTAAGATCTGGTTGTGAGTAATAATCTTCCCCACCATATAAAACGGAAACATCCGTTATTTTTCCATCAAGTATTATAGGACTAACCTTGGCATTCTTCCCGGTTTTAATTTGTACTATTGGTTTTTTGTGATAATCTAGAATAGTCGATCCATAACCAACTCCTTTATCATACAAATATGTGCCAGTAATTTTACCTCTAACTACTGGAGTAGCAACAATAGATCCTCTAAATTGTGTGCTACCTAATCCAACAGCACTGTAATTGACAGATAAAGTTATGTCTGGATATTTAAAAATTTGATATCCAGATCCAGTAGATTGAAACTTTACATTCTTTCTCTTTTCATAATCTTCAAAATATGTTCCACCAAGTCCTGCATTTGAAAGTTGGAAATTATTGTCATCAATTTTTAGAATATAGTAATTATTTGATGTACTTAATCCAGATATTCCGCTTGTCTGATAGTTATAGGAAATCAGGTCACCATCTTTAAATCCATGATTTTCAAAAAAGACAGAACTGTTTGATGTTACAATTCCAACAGGAAGAACATTTAATTTTCTATTTTCATATCCACTACCACCATTAATAACTTTTATCTGAGATAAAGTATTTTTGATAGATGTATAAAATTTATGAATTCCTGAAGTTCCAACAGTAGTAAATCCAACAGTATTAATTCCGGAAATATAATCTGAGTTTGATTGATATAATTGAATAGTCCTATCATTAATAAATTTGACAATATATTGAGAATTTTTTTGTAATGTCAGTCCAGTATCAATATTTGATCCTTTAAAGGTTCCTATTCCAAGTGGATTATTATTTTGTGGATTATAAAATACAGGTTGTCCATCAGAAAGACCATGGGGAGTTTCAAATGTAATGGTTTCATTCACAATATCAACACCACCATTAAAACCAAGTTCTCTAGCATTAAAACTAACTTCCCTTAATCTTTTTTCAATTATGGGATCTAGTACTGCTCCAGTACCATTCCCTCCAGTCAGAGCAATTGAAACTATGATATCAATATCAAAATCTTGTGGATCAACATATACCTTTTCTAAAGATCCACTAACTATAGGTTGAATTGCTGCAGTTCCAGAATCTAGTGATATCAGTGGAGGATTAATAACATCATAACCTATTCCACCATTTAAAATTTCAACTGATTCTAATGGACCATAATAAATTTTATTGGTTGACTTATAATTTAATATTTCAACACCATTTGATAGCAAACCAGTTGGTCCAACTTCTGTAATATTTTTTTCTTCAGATGATATATCTGGTGTTAAAGGAAACTTTCTGAGTAATTTTTGTTGCGATATAAGTTTTTCTTTTTGCTGTAATAATGTAAAATTATGAACCCCTCCAGGAAAGTTTGCAAATTTTATATAATTATCAGTTCCTACAACTGATTTTGATGAAAATAGTTTAATTGAAGATAAATCTGATAAAACCTGAACATAATAAGTGCCTTCTCTTAGTCCTTGAATTGATGTATTTGAAGGTTTATAATAGATCTCAGATCCATTTGTAAATGAAATAATCTGAGAGAATACAATAGTAGAGTATAAACCAGTTCCTTCATCTAAATCTTTTACTCCAGAAGCATCATATGAAAATAGTGGAACTGTTATTTGGTATGATGGTATAGAATTTGATGCCACATACATATACTCATCATTTTCATTATAAACATTTTGAATGTTTGCAAATGTTTGATCATACTCTAATGGAACTATAGAACTAGAACCAGTTTGAATTCTTCTTCTAACATCATATCTGAAAGAATTATTTGCTGAAAATGGTGGAGTAATTCTGATAATAGAATCTACTATTTCTGTTACTTGTAAATTTGTCGCAGATGTTACTTCAGAATCTCTCAATAAAATATCAACAAAATCACCAACTTTTAGACTTGATTTGTCAACAGAACTTTTTACAATAAATTGTTCTATCAATCCATCAACGTTGGCGTCAATAAGTGAATCTATTTGATATCTAGATTTTGTGTTATAAATCCAACTGTTTGAAAAAATTTCTTTTTTTGATGGATTTGTTGTTGGATTTTCAATATTTTCTCCAATATTCTTTACAAAGATATATTCTCCTTCATTTGCTGATGAAATTTCATTTATACTATTGAAATTGGTTAAAACTCCAGTTATTCTAAGTTCTACTTTTTTAGAAGTATCGCCATTTTCATAACCATAATAAGTTTCTTCTGAATATAATGTAGAAGCAACTGGCAGTTCAAATTGCACTCCAGAACAATTTAAAAACTGATTTATAGTCTTGTCAGTATAAGATATTTTATTATTATCAGAAAAAATTGTACCAGACTGCGGAAATCCAATTGTAGAATCTACTGTAATTATAGAACTACCTACACTTACTGAATTTAAATTCTTTGTGCTGCCGGTAACATCAAATGTGCCAGTTATGGTTGGGAATGAATCATCATAACCTAAGAAAAGTAACAACTTATAATATGTTTTATTCTTTCTTCTAATTACTTCAACTTCAGATATAGAAGCAGTTGAAAGTGGATCAGTTGATTTTATAAGAGTTTGTCCGCGTAGTTCCAGAGGATTTCCAGAAAGGGACTCTGCAATTACAACTTTTCTTCTTAAATATGACGCAGAAGATGATTTAATTAATAAATTCTCCAAATTTTTAATCTTTGGAGTTTCATTGTAAAGAGCATTGAATAGAATTGTAAAAGATTCATCTGTTCCCTTTGACTTATAAAGTGAACTAGATTCTTTTATAAAATTTCCAGTATTTAACTTTGAGGAAAGATTTAAATTTTCTAATCCAGGAGTTAAACTAAATTTAATTTTTTTATAGAACTCCTGTAAGAAAAGAGAACTTAGATTTTCTACAGTAGACTGTGCATTATGTGATGCAGCGTTTGACGTAGAAAATACTAATTCTTGACTATTTAATTCTTTATGGTAATCGGTAATACCAGAAAATCCTCTAATACATCCTGTAAAAGTATTTGTAGTAATACCAGTATAGGTAATTATTTCATCATCAATTTTTAAGAGACCATAACTTTTTGGAAATCCTTTGGTACTCTCAACTTGAATTGTTGTTGAAGATTGTGTTATATTATTACTTAACGTAGTCTCTCCAGTTATAACTTCTGGAGTAAAGTTGTCAAGTTTTAGATATTGGTCAAGGTTCTCAATAATATCAATAGAACCTCCTTGATACTCTTGAGAAATATAATATTGTTTTAAAAATTCAACAAATTTTGGACTTTCATCCAAAATAAATTCTGGCAATTGATTTGCAATAACTTGTTGAATTTTTACTCTAGACTCAAATCCGTCCCTAACCATATATTACATCCTTGTTATTTGACCATTAGAGTAACTTGATCTATAATATTCTTCTGAAGAAAATACAACTCCAGAACTATCATCACCTGATGATATTACATCCTTAACCATATTTATTTTACTTTTAGAAACATCAAATGATAGATAGAGATCTTTCAGTCCTATAACATCATTTGATTCTGGTATAGTTTGAATTTCTATTATATCTTCGGGCATCACAGTAGATGTAATTGTTAGGGAACCCAATAAGATTTCTCCTGTTTCATAATTAACTGTTCCGGCAGAAGTAATAACAACTGGTATTTTAAGAATGGAATCTGGAGCGGTAAGTATTGGGGAATCTTTAACTATTGAAATTACTCCAGTCTTTAAGTCTTCATTTGGAGTATCTGTCAAATAAACAGTATCAGTTTCTCCAAAAATAGTAAATCCTGTCGATTTAATATTCTTTCCATTTGGATTTACATGAAACTTATTTCCATAACAAATTTCATATTGAGTTGGAGTATTAATAATTGCTTTTAAGTCTCTTCTCAATCTAACTTTTGTGATATTTGAAGTAATGGCATCATCAGTATTATCAATAACTTGTAGCACTTTACTATATTTAAATCTTCCGCCAAAAGAATTTAAATTGGTGGATTCTGAGTAATTCGTCAATGAATTAATAACTCTTGTCTTAAGATCTTCTAAGTTTGAAACCTTAGAATAATTATAGTAAATTGAAGAGTCAATTTCAACATATAGTGTTTTTAGATCAATTATTTCTGGATTAATACCAGATACAGTATATTGCTTTAATCTATTTTTTATTAATTGCTTATTAAAATCCGAAACAAAACTTCCACCTTTTGGTTTAATGCTAATAAAAACTCTTCCAAATTCTGGAGGAGTTAATTCCTCTCCACCAACAACACTGATAGACTCTGCTTCTGGATAAATCAGTGTTTTTATGATCGTCTCATAATCTCTTGATGTAACTGCCCTATACTGAGAAGAATACAATCTTGGAGCATATTTTTTAATTGATTCTACACTTTCAATATCAGAACCATTTTGGGAACTTTGTACTGTTGTGACGGTTACAGTTCCATCAGGAATAATGGTCAAACCATTAGAACTAACTAAAGTTCCTGCAAAATCAAATGATCTTGCTCCATTACCTTCCTTTCCACCAGTAACAATGTATGATGCGGTGATAATTGAATTATTCTCTAAATTTTTTCCAAAAATTCCATCACCAAAAAGAAGTTCATATTTCTCATCCTGAACTTCTTGAATAAGGAAAATTTCAGAATTGGAATCTACATTAAAAATATTATCGACAAGATTGTATGGTTTACCAGTTCCTACATCGTTAATACCTTTAATACTTACTCTAATTGTTGTGGTATCGATAAATGAATTATCTAAAATAAACTTTTGATCTAGTGACTTATTGACAACAAACTGCTTGCTAAGAAAAGTTCCTTCTTTAATTTCAATATTACTAAATGTAGCAACTCCATTTACTACACTAGTTGTTATATTTTGTGGAATTGAGAATACGTAAGATGAACTATTAGTTGTGCCGGTACAAACTAGTCCAGATTGTAATGTAACTGTAGGTGGATATAAGAGGGGATCTTGAGATATTGGTGGAACGGGTACTGAAAAAGAAACAACAGCGGTTGCTGCGCTTCTAGACTTTGGAACATAACCAATATTTCTTGCCAGTGAAACAACATTTTGCCTTACAACTGCCGAATCTAAGAAAGATTCGTTCACAATCATATTAGAGTTGAAAGCAGTAATGTAAGTATTGTATGCTAAAGTATCAATTAAAACCGAAAAATTAGATCCCTCAAAATCAAAATCCGTAAAATTGGAGTTTGCTCTAAGGTAATCCTTAATTGATGTCTTAATTTGATCGAAATCTAAATTCGTGAAATTTGTAAAAGGCATTTTATCTTGTTGCCTCTAATATAAACGAAAACTGTTGTGTTGGAATTTCTTGTCCAATAATATTATAGGTTACAATGACATCAAAATTGTTTTGTTCTGGATTGGGATTTACCTGCACAAAAACATCTTCAACTCTTGGTTCATAATTTATAATCGCTTCATTGATCTGATCTTGTATTAAAGAAGCAGTTCCATAATCAACAAAATCAAATAGACTGCTTATCACACTAGATCCGAGTGTAGAATTAAAAACCCTTTCAGTCTTAATAGTTTCTACCAAGTTTCGAATTGATCTAGAAATAGCATTTTGATTCATTAAAACAGGTAAATCCTTCGTCACAGGATGTGGTTCAAAGGATAAACTGATATCTTTAAAGTATCTAGATATCCTAGTTACTGTCATCTGTGCAAAAAATTTCTGTATTTATTTATGATCATTTCCATGATGAACCATATGTTGGTTCTGTTCCATAATCCCAATCATCATAGTCTTCATCATTTCTAATTTTTTCATGAAGTTCCACCTGCTTTCGAAAATCATGTTTCGGTGCAGTATCGTGCATGACTTCTTGAATGACTCTTTTTTGTGGAACATTTCCATAATCGGTAATTAATCGATCTGTTCCCCACATTTCATACATGTAATTTTTGTCTCTATCTACAGACATGTTTAGCTCCTGTTTTAATGAATAAAACAGAACTTTTATAAAGGAGGTTGCTATCTCCTTACTTCTATTTAACGATCTATCTCACGAATCGAATAATCTTCAGAATCTAAGTATTTGAGTATTTCTAAAGCGATCAACTTTGGATTTTTTTCTCCACAAGTGTACACATCGACCGCTAAACATCCATTTTCTGGCCAAGTATGGCAAGAAACATGACTTTCTGCAAGTGCAATCACCACCGTGCATCCTTGTGGTAAAAAACAATGCGAAAAAGTGTTCAGAATTGTCATATTTGCACGTTCAATTCCCTTGATCATAACGTTTTGTAGAGAATTTACGTCGTTGATCAAATCAAATTGAACATTATACACCTCCAGAAGGAGATGTTTACCCATTGAGAACTTTTCCAAGGCAAATTGTGTGAAAAATTTATTTATTTTATATAAAAACCCCGTCTTAGATAGTCATTATCTTCAACAAATGTCATATTTTCGTATTTTTCATCATCCCAAACTGGTATGGCAATATCATTATTGTATCTAAAGTCTGGATTTCTGCGAAAATGCACCTCTATTAGGTGATTTTCAATAAATTCGCAGTTAATCCACTCATAATTACCCTTTAGATTCTTCAAGATTTCAGGAAATTCTACTTTTTTATCAATTTTTTCCCATCTTTTCCACTTATAGTAAGGATCAGAAGAGTCTTTTGTACCTAATACGACTAATTCTGCTTTCTGATGGTGGAAATCAACACTCAGGTGCTCTCCTTCAAAGATTTCACACCAAAATTCAGCAGGGTGAATGTGATCAGTATGCCTTTCTATCCATTCTTTACGAGCAAAACGTCCCATTCCAAGCAAATTGAACGATGGACGGACAATATAAAAGTCGGGTTGAGGAACAGTAGTCCCAACAGGACCACATGTGTACTCAAGAACCCGACTTAAAAAGAGTTTATTATATACCCAGAGGTCTGATGGATGTATATTGTTCCATTCATCATTACCATCTAGGTGATAAGTCATCCTTTACCTTGTCCGCGATACTTTTTACGTGCTTTATTTCGAGAAGAAGCAGCGTACTTAGTTCCACCTCCGTCACCTTGACGAGACTTTTTAGGAGGTCCGGGAATATAAGAAGTACGCTTATTCAGTCCACCACTTTTTACTTTTGCTGCCATTGATTATTCTCCAATAAAATTTCAGTTTCAAGATCTTCAGGTTTTGGAGAACCTGTCTGATAAAATTCAATCGACAGGTCGTCCATTACATTGAAATATTCTTCTTCTGCAAGTCCAGTATAAATTCTGCGACCTTTGCAAAGAATATTATAGCGTTCGTTAGACATCAAATAATTCGTGACTTTTCGTGACCAACGCGAATGCGAGGATCGCACCAAATTTCAAATCCTGCTTCCTTTGCATCCAAACAGAATGATACGTCTTCTCCGCACATATCTTGAACATCACCTGATTCAAAAACTTGCATCTTTGGTGCAAACCAAGGATACTTCATATCAGCATGTTCAAACACTCCATTCTTAATCAGAACCCATCCAAATCCAGTGTAATCAACTGTAAATGGTTTGCGGCGCTTTGAGATGCTTTCAACGGTTTCATGATTCATCACTCCACCATTTCCACGGAAGTCATCTTCATCCAACCAGTGAGCAACTGAGGTCGTGTGCCCGTCTTCTGTTGCATACCAACCAGCGGCAATTTGTTTGTCCATCAGAACAAGTTGCCAAAACTTTTCAGTATTGAAAACAATATCAGAATCAATCCAAAGTTGCCAATCATACTGAAGTTTTCCATCCCAAGGAATTTGATCTGGTCCACGCAGTACATTCGCACCTAAACATTTGCATCTTGCAAAATTTACCATCGATGAATAATCTTGCGAGATCTGGATGCTTGCTCCTGACTGCACTAGGTCAAAGCAAAGTTGTACGAAGTTTTTTAGATAAGTGTAAGAGACTCCTCGACCGGGAAGACAAAATACGACAGATTTTCCCCTTACCATTTCCCTTGCAGCATCATAATCCCATTCTGGTGCTTGTTGTGATGCTACGGGTGCTTTTGCCTTTACTGTAAATCCTTTAGCCATAAGATAAAACGGTTGCTTCAGTATCATACTCCATTATGTATAAGAAGTCAATTGTCCTCTGACAGAATGACCTCTTTGCCATCGATCGTAAATTTGATCTTGGTGTCTTCGTACCATTCAAGTTCATTCATGATTTGTTCGGGTATTGTGATGAAATATTCTCCACTAATTGGATCAATCTCTATGGACGCGAAAATATCTTCGGAATTTTTTTTCATGTGCTAAGTATAAAGTTTGTCTTTATATATGTGAGGTTTTTGGAGTTTTTTATACTGGGAAATTTTTTTATTTTCGAAGTATTGATGGTCTTATATTTACTTTTATAGATTAGGGGATCCATTGCTTTTATAATCACCCCCACCCCCGCTACGGTAACTGTCAAACACGAACGAATGTAGGGCGGCAGAGTATACCTAACTGCCGCCCACTAAGTGTAACTAACTCAACGCAATCCTAGGTGTTTCGCTACAACGTAGGGCATTAAAGTAACCTCCACGCCATAATCGAAATCCTCAGATTCTGCCGGAAAGAATGTAACGTACCATCCGCCGGTTCCAGTTATCGTAGGAATCTCACCCTTAAGTTCACATGCCACAGCGTAATTGTAGGCAATTGTTCTAATATATGCTGCCTTACTTTCAGAGTTAGGTGAACCGTTGCGGTTGATTTGCATCAACACGTTAACAGCATCCTCCAAACCAGAGTATTCCCAACGGATGCGAATTTGCTTGGAAAGTGTAGCGGTCATGGCGAAATGTGGTGGAAAAGTGGAAAGAAAGGGGCAGAGAATACTGCCCCTGAATGTAACTTAGGCGATCAACATACCGCAAGTGATGTTGTTGTAACGGTTACAAATCTCATCATCGGCATCATAATCAGGTGCAGATTCTGGGCGAAATGCTATTTCAACTGCCATACAATCGCAGGCAAGAACACCATAATCGCGCAAATCATGGCACCGTGTGAAATAGGAATCCTCATCACATGGCGCGACAAATAGATAACGATCTCCCAAATCTTGCAAGAATCGAGATACAATCGCTCCCTCTTTATCATCGAGTCCGGTATAATCATCATTCACGATTGCACACACAAAGTGTGAGGGAATCACGTAAGGTTGCAGGTCGATTGATGCCATTGTCTTGAAAGTGTGGTGTGGTTTGTAGAAAGAAAGGGGGGAGAATGTCACCCCCCTAAGTGTAGATCAGTCGATTGATTCACGCCAGTCAGGATAAACGTCCCTGACATAATCCCTGACCTCTTTCTGACTATAATGCTCCAAACTTTCGTATAAATTATGAAGTTCGGAGTTAATTATAACCTCCCAGATACAATCGAAGGTTAGTCTTTCACTGTTAGAATCATCGTAGAAGATCTCTCTCTCATTGATGCAATCCTCGTGATATTTGTGCATCTCAATGAAGAGATCATCGCAAGAATAGCGAACTCGATTATAGAGTTCGCTGATAATCTTAGAGGCAATTGCGTCAACAATCGCTTGATTCTGTAGTTTTGTTTGCATGGGTCGAAAGGTGAAAGGTGAATGAAAAGGGGTGAGAATGTCACCCCTTAAGTGTAACTTAACGGTCGGATTTGCGAACCGTGATAAACGGTTCGCTCACCGATTCTTGACACTTACCGTCAGAGATTCCAGTCTCTTTCAGTAGTGTGATTTGAGCGCTTAACGCTTTGTCTGTAACCTTAACGGTGCGCCTTCCCTTGTTAAGTGTGACCGAACCCCAGCAGGTTTTAACCGTTTGGGGTTCTTCAATCAGCGCAACCATTTGCGCTTTGAGATCATCGACGCGCTTTTTAGCGGCGTCTGAGTCTTCCATTGCCTGCAAAAGTGCGGGCAAAAGTGTTTCAATCTGACCGACAATAAGTGTCATGGGTCTTGAAAAGTAAAGGACAAAAGTGAACCTAAACCGCAAACCTTAAGGTATGAAATACGGCGACGGGTGATCAGTACACCCGCGCGACCCGACCCGCGATGCGCCTTGCGCTTCGCCCCGTCGCCGTATTTGTTTTTCAAGGTTCGCCTGCTCACTGTAGACGCCAGACCCCGATCCCACAAGGGGCAAACGGTATCGCAGGATACAAAAAAGCAGATCCGTTTGATCAGCGACGCTTATGGGCGAACGCTTGACGGATCGGGCACTGGTGTGGTTGGAATCGGCATTGATCTGATCAGGATTCAGATCATCAGGATCCGTAGGGTCAGGATCCGTAGGGTCAGGATCCGTAGGGTCAGGATCCGTAGGGTCAGGATCCGTAGGGTCAGGATTCGGATCATCAGGATCCGTAGGGTCAGGATTCAGATCATCAGGATCCGTAGGGTCAGGATCCGTAGGGTCAGGATTCAGATCATCAGGATCC
>JACCDZ010391670.1_pt1 | contig 54369 bp, 52 predicted proteins | sample 7449551 | NCBI WGS metagenome assembly JACCDZ01 (sample SAMN15323452, study PRJNA562643) | freshwater metagenome | isolation source: river surface water | place: USA:Blue River Watershed | collected 2017-08-18 | reverse complement strand
AATGTCGATGCCGAATCCCGGGCCCACACGGTGCAGTTGCCCGTCGATGGCGTATGTGGGACCGAGTGAACCGGCCGTGAGGGTGTCGAGCATCACCCGATTGACCCGCACTCGATTGGCCGCTCTGGTCAGCGACTGATTGGCTTTCAATACTTCCACTCCGGAGCGGATCGCTTCGAACTGCGGACTTTCCCCAAGGCGTACCCTGGTCCGTACCGCCTTATCGACATCCTCCACGGTGGCCAGATTCTGCTGTGCGAGGACCAGCGCGCGCTGAGCCAGGAGAAGATCGTAAAAGGCGACCTTGACGTCGGCGATTAAATTCAGCTGGGTTTCAGCCAGTCCGGCCGAGGCGGCGGCCACGCCGGCTTCGCTTGCCCGTTGGCGCGCCGCGCGTTTTGATGGCCATTCGATCGGCTGCCCGACCGTCAGATTGAATTCCATGACCCGCTCACGCACGGACGGATCGAAGAGTCCCAGGTCGCGCATCTTGCCGATGCCGCTGTTGGCGCTGACCGAGGGGTTGAGGTAGGTGTACGCGGCCACCTGTTGTCCACGGTTCTGATCGATGGTGCTTTCCGCGCTGGCGACCGTAGGATTGCGCGTCAAGGCAAAGTTCAGCACGGTGTCCAGGGAATAGATCGGTTCGGAGGCAGGCGGGGGCGGCGCAGCTGAAGGGGACGCGGCCAGCCCCGAGATCGGATTCGAGAAGGCGCAGAGCAAGGTGAGCAGCAGACAAGTCATCCCCCGTTGCTTGGTGACTGTCATGCGCGTGGAGCGAGGCTTCCATGTCAGGTAGCGAGACTGTCCGGATAGCCGATGCGTCTTCGGCCACGCCACAGTTGCGGTCGCGATGTCCATCTGTTGATGCCGTCTCCGTTCCATCCTCAACATGTCTTCCTCCGCACGATCCTGAACCATTACCTTGTGGCGGCGCTGCACGAGGCTTTGTGCGGCCTCTCGGTCAAAAATACCCTATCAGCTTGGGCGGGTGAAGTCGATGACATGCGCGAATGATCCCGGTTCCAGCGAGCGATGGGGGCCAGATCAGTGATTCCAGCGAGCAAACAGCCTGTGTGGTGTAGGAGGGGACTCCAATGACTCTTAACTCGGTGAGTCCAGTACTGTATGACCTACGGAGCTGACCTGGCGAAGGCGCTACCCGGTGTGTCGATTTCCATGACGCTTCCGGTGCCACAGGCTGAGTCCAGCCCATTGGGAGCGGGAACGAGAATTTCGTGCAGGGTACTGCGGGGCGTTGCGGCGTTGATGTAATTGAGATCGAGCAGCGGATCGATGGTGGCACCATCTCGATCGTTTTCCCTCGTCATGTTTCATTCGTTGAGCGACCTTCGTTAGATCGGCCCGTCACGATTCGTACACATGTTGTTGCGTGAGACGGCCGTAAAGTTGCGTGCATTGGGGGCAGTACCCATCGGCAAAGCTGAGATCATGCGTGGCCAGCTTATGTTTCTGGATGAACGTCGCCAGGTCAGACCATCCCGTCGAATGGGTCTCGCCCGTTCTACCATCTTCCACCCGCCAGCAAAACTGACATTGTATGGCTGTGGGGTCCATGGTCCTATTCTCCCCAGCGGTCCTGGGGCCTGGCCACAGAACATGCTGTCCAGCATAATCAATTATCTATATCCTAGAGAGTGTGAGGCAGACTAACAACTAGGTGATGTCCTAGGTGGTTGCAGGAGGGTGCCGACGACTATGCAAAATGAATGCGCAGGTCGAACGGAACAGCCAGGAATTGACCTAGGCCGATGTCAGGCCGTGCGCGAGCGCATACTTCGTCAACTCGGCCGTGGTCCGCAGGTTGAGATGAAAGATGATCTGGGCCTTGTGAAACTCCACGGTTTTCGGCGAAATATTCAAGAGTGCCGCAATTTCCTTGATAGTGCGTCCTTCAGCGATGAGCTGCAAGACTTCTCGCTGGCGCGGCGTGAGATCCTGCCGTTGCGCAAAGACTCCGGTCTGGCCCGCAGACAGGCCGCTGACGATATCCCGGGTCAGGAGCGACGTCACAAAGTACTGTCCTTTGATGACGGCATCGATGGCCTGGTCAAGTTCTCTGGCCGCGGATCGTTTGAGCAGGTACGCCGAGGCACCGGCTTTGAAGGCCTCGCTCACATAGGCCGGATCGGCATGCATCGTCACGAAAATCAGTTTCACGTCGGGAAGCAGTTTCTTCAATTGACGACCGGCGTCGACTCCGTTTAGCAATGGCATGGAGATGTCGAGCAGAATCAGATCGGGGCGCAGCTCTGCGGCGGCCTCCAGCAGGGCGCGGCCGTCTTCCACCGCCCCCACGACTTCACAACGTTGTTCGACGATTCGTCGGAATCCTTCCAGCACCAGGGTATGGTCGTCGGCCAGGAGTACTCGTGGGGGCATGGTCATACAGAAACCTCCGCGTGGGGAACATTGACTGAGAGGCGAGTGCCTTGCTGAGGAGTCGAGTCGATAGTCACGGTGCCATGGACCAGGCGCACACGTTCCGCCATACTGACCAAGCCGAGCCCGCGCGGGTTGTCCACGGCATTCTGCGTATCGAATCCAATCCCGTCATCCTGGACGGTGAAGGTAATGGCGTCGGAAGTTGAGGCGAGAGATACCAGCACCCGCGTCGCGCGCGCATGTTTCATCACATTGGCAAGGCATTCTTGGGCGATGCGGTAGAGGCAGGTGGACACTGCTTGTGGAATGGTCTGAGGCGTCGTTGAGATGTCGAGCGAGATCTCCAGCCTGGAACGTGCGGCACAATCATCGGCGAGGCGTTGCAACGCAATAGGAAGTCCCAAATCGTCCAGAATCGACGGATGGAACTGGTAGGCCAAATGCCGCACATCGTCCGATAGTTCCGTCAGCCGGTCCTGAATTGAGCGGAGTTCTTTGCTGCAGGCGCTGGCCGAGGGGGGAAGGCTGGCCTCCAGGGATTCGGCCTGAACGACCAGCATGGCCAGCCGCTGATTGATGTCATCGTGGAGATCCCTGGAGATGCGCCGGCGTTCTTCTTCTTGAACGGTCAGGAGGCGGGCGGCCAGGTCGCGTAACTCTTGCCGACTGATGGCCAGCGCCTGCTCGCTGGCACGGAGGAATCCCTCCGTTTCGACATGCCCGGAGATTTCACGCAGGAGGCTGTGGTTCACGTCGGCGAGTTCCTTGGTGCGGGCATCGACCCGCACTTCCAATTCGTCTTTGGTCTGCCGTAATTGAATTTCCGCCTGTTGCCGCTGCCGCAGCAGTACCGCTGAGATCCAGACGATGATCAGGCTGAAGATGCGGTTGCTGACCCCGACCCAAAGGGGAATTGCCTCATGCTGAGGGCCCAACGCGGCTCCCGCAACAATCAACGGCGTGGAGGCGACGGCCGTGAGAAACGGCAGCCGAGGATTGGAGGCAGCTGCGGACAGGATCACGATTCCGGCGTATAGTACCCCGACCGCAATGCCGAGTGGCATGAACAAATCGATCGCGAACAGCGCGCCGCTCAGTCCGATGATAAGGGGCAGAACCTTGTTGTCATGAGTGTCACTCATCGCGCGCCTGATCCCTTCCCTCATTATCCGGTTCTAAGTCGGGCGGTTCAACTCCGGAACGCATCACGGCCCGTCGGCGGGACTACTCGTGCTCCATCTGCTTCTTCAGCCGACGGTCCAGGGCGAAACGGGTCAATCCCAGATGTTTGGCGGCCAGAGTTTTGTTGTGATCCGACAGGCGCACGACTTCCTCGATCAACGCCGACTCGATGTCCGCCAAGGTCTGCTGGCCCAACACCATCTCAATACGAAGCGAAGGATGTGCTCCTTGCGCCATGGCCACGGCAATGTGCGGCGCCTGGTCGCGGAGTTCGCGCGGGAGGCAGCCGGCGGTCAGGGTTTTGTCATGGCAGAGAATCATGGCGCGCTCGATGATGTTCTGGAGTTCGCGAATATTGCCGGGGTAGCTGTACCGCTGGAGGAGTTCCTGGGCTTCGGGTTCGATGTCGACGACGTCTTTGCCGAACTCTTTCCCGAACCGCAACACGGCTTGCATGCAGAGAGGGAGGATATCTTCCGTGCGCACGCGCAACGGCGGGAGTTCGAATGTCACGACGTTCAGTCGGAAATAGAGATCTTCGCGGAAGGTACCGCGCGCGGTGTCTTTCTTGAGATCCCGATTGGTGGCGGTCATCAGGCGAAAATCGACCGACAGGTCTTCGGTACCGCCTAAGCGCCTGAAGGTGCGTTCCTGCAGCACGCGCAGAAGCTTTGCCTGCATGGCCGGATCCAAATCGCCGATTTCATCCAAAAATAAGGTGCCGCTCTCGGCCTTTTCCAGCAGGCCCCGTTTGCGTTGGTGGGCGCCGGTAAAGGCGCCCCGCTCATAACCGAACAGTTCGCTTTCGAACAGCTCCTTCGGAATGGCCGTGCAGTTGACGGCGACAAAGGGCCCGGTCGCCCGCGGACCGTTGCAGTGAAGCACCCGCGCGAGGAATTCCTTGCCGGTACCCGTTTCCCCCTGGAGCAGCACGGTGGATTTGGCGTTCTCCGCCACATCGCGAACCTGTCCGAGGAGCAGTTGCATGGCAGGACTGCGCGCATCGATGTTAGCCAATGCGTAGGCGCTGTTCTGGTCTTCGAGCGCAAATTCAACCCGGTGGCGAAGGGCGAGAAACTCCAGGGCGCGATCGACCACGGGGTCGACGCCGGAGAGATCGACGGACTTGATAAGGAAGTCGTACGCACCCAGCCGCATCGCCTCCACCGCGTTTTCTACCGTGCCGTAAGCCGTCAACATGATGATCAGGGTCTGCGGGGCGAGCGGACGGATCTGCCGGAGGGCTTCGATTCCCCCCATCCCGGGCATTTTCAAATCCAGCAACACCAGGTCCGGGGCATGCTGTGTGACGGCCCTCACCAAATCTTCCCCGGATTCGAATCCGGTGACAGTGTGGTGGCGGCGTGAAAGGCGTTTGACGATGGCGGAGCGAATGGCCGGTTCGTCATCCGTAACGTAGATCGTGGCCTGCATGGTCCCCTTCTTCCTGCATTCGTTGCTGTTGTCGTAAGGGCGCCCAGAGGCGTACCGTGGTTCCGCGCCCCAGGTCACTGTCCAGCGCGATGTCTCCGCCGTGCGCATCGAGAATGTTGCGGCAGATGGCCAGCCCCAATCCCGTTCCGCGCGGTTTGCCGCTGGTGAAAAACGGTTCGAATACATGCGGCAGATGGCCGGGGCTGATTCCGCTCCCCCGATCCGTCACCGTGATTTCCAATCCCGGTTCCACCCCGCGAGCCTTTTGATCCAGGGTCACGATAATAGTCTCGTCCTGAGGGGTGGCTTCGATCGCGTTCTGCATCACATTGAGCAGCACTTGTTTGAACTGATCCCGGTCGGCCTGGATCGTATAGGGCGAGGCGGGTGCCGATATGCTGATCCTAGCCTGTTTGCGCGCAAGGGGTTCATCCAATACTTTGGTTACTTCGTGCATCAGTTGTGCCATGTCGAAGGCGAAGGCCACGATTTCGCGGGGCCGGGCATAATCGATGATCTGATTCACGATCCGGTCGAGGCGTTTGGTCTCCTGCAGGATGACGGTCAGGTCCGGGCGTCGCGGGTCGCTTGGATCGGTGTCGTCGAGCAAGAGCGAGGTCGTTGAGCCGATGCCGACGAGCGGGTTTCTGATCTCATGCGCGATGCCCGCCGCGACCTGCCCTAGGGTGGCGAGCCGTTCGGCTCGGCGCAAACGCGTTTGCATAAAATCGAGCACGGTGATGTCCACGTTGAACCCCTGGTACATGACGACCTGCCCGGAGTGATCCCGAATCGGGATGCGCCGGCTCAGGACCTTCCTGACCGTGCCGTCCGCATGGAGGAACCGGAACACGGTTTCATAGGGCTGTCCTTCCGCCACCGCCTGCGCGAATTCCGTAATGACCCGGTCCCGATCCTCGGGATGGATGGCGCGCCGGACCGCGTCGGGATCCTTTTCCGTATCGAGGTCCAATCCCGCCAATAGGCTATTGTAGCGATTGCTGAAGACAAGCGTCATGCCGCGTGTCGTGAAGATGCCGAAGGGAGCGTGGTCGACGATGCTGCGATATTTGGCTTCCGACCCGGCCAGGTCCTGGTTGAGCTGGCGCAGGTTGGCTTCCGACTGCTGCACGGCGGCAATGTGAGAATGGATGGCTGAACTCATCGCGTGCATGACGCGCGAGAGATTGCCGATTTCATCGGTTCGGGTCATGACGGGAACCTGCGGAATCGGATGGCTGTCGGATGTTACCACCGCCGTGGCCAGGCGCGCCAAGGGGGTGGTGATGGAATGGGCGATGAGGTGCAACGCCGCCACCATGCAGATCAAAGCGAAGAGTCCGCCGCCCAGGATGGTCATCAGCATGGTGTCGCGATCCTGGGCGATCTTCGCCAGCTTGGTGTTCAAGGCGGTTTGTGTGAGGTGTTCAAACCGGCCCATGTCCTGCCGGATCTTCAGCATCAGCGTCCGCCCTCTCCCTTCTTCGATGTATTCCCTCGCCTCATCGGGGTGCTCAGCCTTCACGGCTTCGATCAGTACCTCTTTCTCATTGATGAACTGTCTGACCAGTTGTTGGACAGCCGCAATGAGTGTGCGCTGATCATCCTGCTGCGACACCTGCGCTTCGAGCGTGCGACCGATGTTCAGCACGTGGTCTTGAGCGGTGCGATAGGGAAAGAGGTAATGCTCCTGGCTCGTCAGCACGAAACCCCGGAATCCCGTTTCAAGATCGACGACGAGCCGAAGGTATTCCGATGCCAAACGCTGCGAGTAGTAGATATCGTTCAACTGACCTTCGTCGTCGGAGAAGGTCGTGACGCTGCGGTATGTCAGAATGCTGAGGAGGATCACCGTGAGCGCAGGAATAATGGACGCAAGAAAGAGCTTGCGGGCGATAGGCAGATTGCTTAGCAGGTCACTCAAGGCAGATCTCAGTCTCCAGGCCTCGTTATCGTAGTCTGCACTCCTATCCATGTGCAACATTGCGGCCCGGCCCATGCCCAGATCCGCTCAGCAGGCAAGAGGGACATCCTGCCCTTTCCGCCTGCCGCCGTTCAATCCTCGGTTTCCGGTTCTCTGTTGTGGACCGAGCTGAGCGATTTCGCACCGTGCGCCCGTGCGTTCTCGCCCGTATTGACGTTATTCCATTCGTCGTCGCACCGAGAAGAAAATCGTCGGCTCAGGGGGTCAATGGTGCCCGCGTCCTTTTTGCCGTGGGGGACAACCGCTGAAAATCCGCGAGGCACGCGCCTTGCTCAAGTCATCAGTCGCGAGGGTCTCTGTGAACAGAGTCGGTGCATCGCTCGGGGTGCGCGAATGGCGAACCGAACAAGGAGGAGACGATGGACTATGTGAAGCCCCATGGCGTGGTGGATAGTATGTTGGCCGGCGGTGCCCTCAAGCTGAGCTTGCCGCCGCGTCAGCTGATACTGCGCGGCATGTTGGCCGGTGCCTATCTGGGAATCGGGACAAGCATGGCCGTAACGGTGGCCGTCGAAACCGGCTATTGGATCCTCGGAAGTCTGCTCTTCCCATTCGGACTGGCCTTGGCCATCCTGCTCGGCGCGGAGATCATCACAGGCAGCTTCGCGCTCCTGCCTTGCGCGGCCGTCGCCGGGCAGAAGAATGCCGGCCTTCGCCAGGTGTTCGGGAACTGGGGCTGGGTCTTTCTTGGCAATCTTCTTGGCAGCACTCTCTATGCGGGGTTGTTCGCAATTGCGCTGACCACCGCCGGTGATGCGCAAATCAATGCGGTGGGCACCAAACTGATCGCGATTGCGGATGCCAAAACCAACTACTACGCATCGCATGGCACCTCGGGGCTCCTCGCAGCCTTTACCAAAGGCCTGCTCTGTAATTGGATGGTGAGCCTGGCGGTTGTGGCGGCCTATATGTCGACCTCATTCTCGGGGAAAATTCTCGCGATCTGGGGACCCACCCTCTTGTTCTTCTCTCAAGGCTTCGAACATGCCGTGGTCAACATGTTCCTGATGCCGGTCGGCATGATGCTAGGTGCCAACGTCAGCCTCTCCACCTGGTGGCTCTGGAATCAGATTCCCGTGACGCTGGGGAATCTGGTGGGAGGCATGCTGTTCACGGGACTGGCGATCTATGCGGCGCATCATGTGGCGGCGCCGGCCACGACCCAGCCGGTCGCGTCAGCGGTTCCGGCCCAGCCGGTAACGGCCCGGGGCGATCAGGCGGGCTATTCCCCGTCGTATTAGAGGTGAGGGAACGTCGTTATGGCTGCGGTGTATCTCAGGCGATTACACGGATGGCGATTCGTGCTCTTCAATGCCGTTCTTGGCCTGTCGCACATCGTCGTGTTGTTCAACGCCGGGTCCTACATCGCCTTGTTGCCTCATGTATCGGGGGATCTGGGCGGAGTGTTGCCCAGTTTTCTCACCTGGGCGCAAACCGACTTCATGGTCGGCCTCGCGTTAGGCTTTCCGCTCGCGCGCTACCTGTCGGGACGGATCGGCGACTATCGCCTCCTCATCGGCGCGTTCATGGTGTACAGCGTCGCGTCTTACTTATGTGGCGACAGCCGAACGCTGGCGCAATTTGTTCCCGCTCGCATCGTGCAAGGCATTGCCGGCGGCATCACGTTGCCGATTGCCCAGTCCATGCTGCTCAACGAATACCCCAAACGATTGAAAGCGGTCGCCTTAACCGTCTGGGGTCTCTTCAGCATTACGCCGTTCACGATTGGTATGCCGGTGGGGGGCTATATCGCCTACATGCTCGGGTGGCGATTTTTGTTCTACCTCGATTTCGTGCTGACGTTGGTGATTGTCGGCACGTTGGGCGCCTTGCTGTACGGTCGCGGATTTCATCGACGGTATGCTCGCTTCGATCTGGTCGGGTTCCTGCTGCTGGCGGTGTTGTTGTTGGGCCTCCAGACGTTGCTCAATATGGGCAACGATTTCGATTGGCTGGATTCGCCCGTCCTTCAAGCCATCGCCGTGGTGTTGCTCATCGCGTTCCCCTGTTTCATCATTTGGGAACTCGGAGAGCGGCATCCGACGCTGGACCTCCGACTGTTCATGCATCGCAATTTTGTTATCGGGGTCATCAGCCTGACGCTTGGGTTTTTCTCGATTCAGGGATTGTTGTCGCTCCTGATCGTGCAGATTCAACTGATTCTGGGTTATTCCTCGAAGTTGGCCGGCCTGGCGCTGTTGCCGTTGGTCTTGCTGAGCGCGCCGATCATCGCGGGCATGCATTACCTCTGCAAGTATGTCGATGCGCGCTGGCTGGTCTGTCTCAACTGTCTCGGCTTTGCCTGGACCTTCTATTGGATCGGATTGTTCGACGATCCGCATTCGTACGAAGAGTTGTTCTGGCCGATGGTGGTAGAGGGAATTTTTCTGGGCTCCTTTTTCACGCCGATAACCGTGCTGACCTTGCATGGCCTCTCGGGTCCATTGGTCATGCGCGCCGCGGAGGTCGCGAATTTATTGCGTGTCGCGGCCGGCGCCTTCGGCATCACCTTCCAAGGCATTGTGCTGTTTCGGCGCATTCACTTCCATCAGCTGCATTTGGCCGATCACTTCGGGGGGCGGCAGTCGATTTCCTACGATCCGATGGGACAACTGACGGCGAAACTCCAAGCGGCAGGATTGTCTCCTTCCGAAGCCCAGGCCAAGCTAGGCCTCGTGATCAGGCAGGAGGCGGCGATTCTCGGCCTGAACGATGCCTTCCTGGTTGCCAGTTTCATCTTTATCGGGCTGGGCATCCTTGTGTGGTTCGCTCATCCGACGCATGTGCCCTTAGCGCCGACTCCTGCAGAAGATCTGCGGGAGAGGCGTGCTGAAGAATTGATTGAGGAGGTGCCATGAGATCGTGTTCAGCGGCTGCGTGCCGGTTCCAGGTCTTTCTCGGCATGGGCTGCGCCCTATTTTTTGGGAGCTGCGCCTGGATTCCCAAGGGCGACCCGCCGGCGCAATATTTCGAACCGCCGGAAATGACCGAGACCTTGGCGGAGGTGACCAGCCGGCTGCAGAAGTGGCCGGAGGATCGTTGGTGGGAACAGTTCGGAAATCCGGAACTGAACGAGCTGATCGAAATCGCGCTTAAGGATAATCCTGGGTTGAAACATGCGTCCGCGCGACTGCGCCAGGCCACGTCGCTGGTGAAGGTGGAAGGCGCCCGCTTGTTGCCGTTTTTGGAAGCCGATGCCTCGTTGACCTATGAGCGCATCTCCCAACATGGCGTGTTCGCCGCCCTAAATCCGGAAGTGGCGGGCATTAAGATCATGTATGGGATCATCAACCCCCTGAGCTTCCGGTACGAATTCGATTTCTGGGGCAAGAATCGGGCGATGCTCGAAGCGGCACTGGGCCATGCGGCCGCCGAAGAAGCGGAAACGGCTGAAGTGCGCCTTCGATTGACGACCGGAATTGCCCGCGCCTATTTCCGCGGGCAAGCCCTTCAACAGCAACTCAATATTGTCAAAACCATCGTCGGCATCCGCCGCGATCTCAAAACGCTCGCGGAGACCCGGTTTCGCCTCGGACTCGATAATGATCAGCCGGTGAAAATCGCAGTGGCCGACTATGAAGCGGCGTTCAAGCGGCAGGCCGCGGTCCGTGATCAGCTGGATGTGCAACGGCATTTGCTGGCGCGTTTAGCCGGGAAGGGGCCCGACGAGGCGGGTCATCTGTTTGCCAAGCCCATGGTGACCATTCCCAACCAGATTGCGGCGCCCGATCATCTCTCGATTGGCCTCCTGGTCCACCGTCCGGATTTGGCTGCAGCCTTGTATCGAGCGCACGCCGCCTCGCGCTTGGTCAGAGTGGCGACCACCCAATTTTATCCCACCATCGATCTTACTGGGTTTGTGGGATTCAATGCCCTGACCTTGGCCAAGGGTACCGACAAGCTCGCGAATTTCCTCTTTAGTGGTCAAAGCTTCACCTATGGTCTGGCGCCCGGCCTGCGGATGCCCTGGTTCGAAGGCGGCCGGCTGCGTGGCGAATTGGGCGCGCAGCGCGCGGAATACGATGCGGCGGTGGAACTCTACAATGACACGCTGTTGGATGCGATGCGGGAAGTGGCGGACAGCCTGAGCGCGTGGCAGACGACCAGCGAGATCATGGCCTCGCACAAACGGTTGGTCGCTTCTCTCGGCGACGATTGGAGATTGGCGAAGGTGCGACTCGTTAACGGCCTGGATGACGATCGCGAAGTACTGCGCCATCGACATCCGGTGCTCGAGCAGGAATATGCCTTGAGAGCATTGGAAAGCGACCAACTGGTTGCAGCCGTGGATTTAATCGAATCCCTGGGCGGCGGTTATCACAATCCGGACATCGAAAAGCGACCGAAACACAACCCGAGCTAAATCTATGACCACAACAACTGCAGATATGTCCCACACTCCGCAATCCTCCGGCGGGTCGCCGCCGACAGGCCCCTATCGCATCCATCCCAAGGCCATTCGAGCGCGCCGGAACCGGCGCTTATTGGTGGTGGCCGGGCTAGTCTTAGTCGCCACCGTTGCGTACTTTGTGTACTGGTACACCCACGATCGGTTTTGGATCCGGACCGACAATGCCTACGTCACCGGCAATCTGGTTCCGGTGGCAGCGCAGGCATCCGGGATCATCACGCAGGTCCTGGCCGAGGAGACACAATTTGTCAATCGGGGCGACTTGCTCGTTCGACTGGATGAGCATCAAGCCTATGCCGCCCTGGGAAGAGCCAGAGGACGGTTGGGGGAGGAAGTCCGGCGAGTTGCCGCCTTGTTTATCAATAGAAAGCAATTGGCGGAGAAACTGCGATCGCGCACCGCTCGCTTGGAGTTGGCCGAGCACGACATGGAGCGGTATCGGCGGGCCTCCCCGAGCGGCGCCATCTCCAAACAAATCCTGCAGAATACAGCGGACAAAATTGCGAGCCTGGAAGCGGAAGTGCGGGAGACGCAGGCGGAACTCGATTCGCTCGATGCGCAGATCGGCGGCACGACGGTGATGGCTCATCCGTCCGTCGATCTGGCCAAACACCAGTTGATCGAAGCGCACCTGGAATATGCGCGTCAACAGATCCGAGCTCCCATCTCAGGGTATGTTGCTAAACGGAAAGCACAGGTGGGGGATCGCGTCCAACCCGGAGCGTCGCTCATGACGATTGTTCCCCTGGATCATCTATGGGTGGAGGCCAATCTGCGTGAGACGGAATTGCAGCATGTGCGGCCGGGGCAGCCGGCATTGGTGAGTGTAAGCCTGTATGGCTCCAAACAAACCTTTCATGGCACCGTCGAAGGCCTCGTGCCCGGCAGCGGGAGCGCGTTTGCGCTATTGCCTCCCGACAATTCCACGGGAAACTTCATTCATATCGTCGAGCGTGTGCCGGTGCGGATTGCGCTACCGGCCGATGAACTCCGCGAGCATCCGATCAGGCCGGGCCTCTCGACCATGACAAGTATTAACATTACCGAGTCGGGACAGTCCGTCTGGACTTCCCTCGCCACGCCCTCCACGGCTGAGTATGAAACGGATGTGTATGCCGATGAGCTCCCGACCGCGGAGTTCATGGCGAAAGAGGTGATGGCCACCAATTTGGTGGTCAGTGAGCGCGGAGGGCCTGTCGATCCGCATCTCGAAGAAGAGGACGACAGCGAGCGAGTGGTTCCTAGAAAGGGCATTGAGCGAGCACCGATTGAAGGCCGGGTGACGCCGAATGTCGATCGGCGGCGTGATCGGATGCCGGGGTCGTTTGTACCCCGACGAAGCCCCGATCTGGGAGCGTCAACATTTCCTCTCACGCCTTCGATCGGTCCCGATTCGGGATCGTTGGGACCAGAATCCGGACGTAGTCCTTCGCGGCCGAGATCCGGTTTTGACATGGACCAAGGGAGACGTACGTTGGGGACCGGTCGGCAGTAGCTCGATCAATTCGGCGGAAATAGCTATTCTTGACCATCGAAAAAGCCATCGGAGATTCCGAGATGCGGATTGAACGCGAGATCCCCTCGGCGGCCATTACGTATGAGTCATGGATGCAAGGGGCTCGATGGCAGCTGCTATTCTTAGAGAGGCTCGGAATCATGCTGTGCGTCTACTTCACGAGAACATTGATCCCCCGAAGCACAGGTTTCTTAAACGGCGGACTCGCATCTTTTTGTAAGCCTGCCTTGAAGTCCGCTTCGTTTCTCCATCTCACGCTCTCTCCATAGTTCTTGTAGAAAACGCCAGCCTATCGAAATCCGCACAGTGCGACATGTGCGGATTCGCTCACTTTCGGATCTCGAAACGCCAAAAAACTGAGGAATTCGTTTTAATCGTGACGGCATGTGCCTTGCTTGACTTGAATGGTCGGTATCACGGCGCGGATGACGATGAACACAAAGGAGAGTCAGCCCATGGTAAAGATGATGAAGAAAGTCGGTGATCGGGAATTGGCCTGGGTGATGTTGGCAGTGGCGGCCGTTGCGCTCTGGAGCACCTGGGGGCTTACGAGCTAAAACGGCCTTGCCGGCGATGTTCATCATGCACTAGCTCCGCAGAGTGCTTGTCTCTCGGCTCTATCGATCACTTCTTTGAGCACCACCGCCTGATTGTATTCCATATCCGCAGTACCAATTCACTTCGGTAACGCGCGCAAAACTTACCCCATTTGAGCGGATCGTGGCCGAACCATTTTCGAAGGGTCGTACTCGGCGCCAGATCTTTTCGCCAGGCATCGAGCCGTGCCTGCTCCTTCGTACAACCTCGCGGCCATACCCGGTCGACTAAAATCCGAATCCATCCTGCGGGCTCGGGTCGTTGTACACGCGTTTGATTCGAACCACGGCGATTACGCTTCACGACAGGACAGTCGGCCTCTATTCCTCAATACCGACAGCCAGACCGACCGAGGCTCGTAATAGGTCGTGTCTTGTTACCGAATAGGCGACCCTCCCGTCTTCCTCGACCGGGAGGTTCAGGAGATGTTTGTTCGTCATGATCTTGATGGCTTCCGCAATGGGCGTGGATCGGTGGACGGCAATGGGGTTTTGCACCATGAGCTGTTCGGCGGTGAGCCTGTTCAGGTCTTGTCCTGCCGCAAGCGCCCTGAGGATATCGAATTCGCTGATGAATCCCACATAGGCGCCATCCTGATCGACGACCGGTGCGCCGGAAATATGAGCGGACAGCATCTCGATCGTGATGGCCATTCCGTCCTGGCCGGAATGAAATTGTACCGCATTCGTTCCCAGAATTTGTCCGACCGTTTTGAAACCTTCCGCTGGTATGCCTACGGTAGTCATGGTGCCTCCTTCCGGTGTGGTGATAGCGGTCAGAGCCGGCTGGCAGGGCGGTAAGCAGGAACCGGCTTGTTACGGCCACCTATGCCGACGAAACCTTGAATGGCCTCGCCATTATCCGATCAGCAAGCCAGGTGCCAGCCTGAATATTTGTGCGAACCCCCCTTAATTCCTCTGCGAATGCCGGCGGGAGGTTGTTGAATTTGAGCGATTTCGCACAAGATGCACCGTGCGAATTGTGTCAGTCCGGAATGGAAGACTACGTGGTGTCCACTGCGTAGCCTCACTGGTGGCAGGAATTGCCTTCGCCACACGCATGCGTTCGGCAGGACCATATATTGCAACGCCTGCTGAGGATATGAGCATGGACCGTGACTCAATAGGCGCACAGTATCCCGCGCTGTGCGCAAGGGAGGTATGTGATGGATCGTCAGGCTGCTTCACCGGGTGATGACGTCGTCGATAACCAAATTCTGGTGCTGCTGGAACGCCACCGGCGATTGACCTTTCTCGACCTGGCGGACTCCCTTCCGTTGTATACCTGGCAGTCGCTGTTCGCGGCGTTGAATCGGCTCCGTGGGCAAGACCATGTTGAACTGTTGCCCCTTGCTGCGGACTACGAAGTGGTATGGCGGCATAAGCAAGAGCGGCCGTCTGCAATGCCACAGGGGGCATATCTCCAGGTGAGATGATGCGATCGTCATGGCCGGCAGTAATCGGATGTTTTGTTATCGCGGAAACCTGCGCATTGATGGGCTGCGGTAATACCGCGACCGTGCTCGATTTGAACACCGATGATCCGAAGCAGGACCAGAATAAAATTGCCGGGTTCTATGCTCATGAAGCCACGAGGTTGAGGCAGATGGCCCAGGATCACTTTCATCGTGTGGCGGTGTATGAACGCCTGTTCGGTCCTGATTCGGATTGGGTTGAAGGCACTCGCCTGTTGGCCCAGTCGTATGAAGCCGCCGCTCGGCAGCAAGAGCGAACTGCCGCGCAACATCAAGGTCTGGTTCGATAAGGGCGGCTGGCTCAGGCCACTACCCGGAATCCCGTTGTATACGACGAGGGCAGGAAGGGGGGAGCATGTGGCGCTATGCGACGATTCCATTGACCATCGTGATGTTGTGCGGTTTGCAGGGCTGTGGAAATACCGTCAGTCCTGGACAGCGCGGTCTCCGCTGGTATCCGTTGACCGAAGGACTGACGACGGAGACGTTGAAGTCCGGGTTCTATTGGCGGGCTCCCTGGAACGACGTCTATGTCTATGACGTGCGGCTACAGAGCTATACGGAAATGGTCGATGCGCTGAGTTCCGACGATCTCTTGGTCAGATTGAAAGCAGCCATCATCATGCGGCCGATTGCCGAAGAAGTGTACTTCCTCGCGCAGGAGATTGGGCCGGATTTTTATCCCAGGGTGGTTCGTCCGGAGCTCCTGGCCGCCGTGCGCAGTGTCGTATCCAACTATCCGATGGTTGTGGTCCCGGAAATGAGCGCGGAGATCGCCGGCAAGGTTCAGGCAGTGGTTGTAGAAAAGCTCAAAGGCCGCCACCTGGAAGTGCACAGCGTCGCGCTGGCGGATATTGAATTGGCCAAGATCGTCCTGGAGGCGGTTGAACGCAAACAGGCCAAGGAGCAGGAGAAGGAACAAAAGGAATTCGAGCTCGTTATTGCGGAGAAAGAAGCAGAAATCGCAAGGCGGCGGGCGCGTGGAGAAGGTGACGCGATTCGAATCAGATCGGAGGGTGAGGCCGAGGGACTGAAGATTCGAGCGTTGGGTCAGGCGAAAGCACAGGAGACGATTACCACAACCCTTACGCCAGAGTATCTGCGGTACAAGCTGTACGACAGTCCCAACGCGAAAATGGTGTTGCTGCCGGACAATTTGCGTGTGCCGATTTTGATCAACCCGGACCAGGATCGCGGGACGAAGCCGACTCCCGAGAGCCTTATGCGTGCGGAACAGGAGCTGACGGAGCGGGGGCGTTAGCACCAGACCGGGCCCGCAACGGCGAGGTGTATGGACGGCCGAGATGCGAGAAGGCGGACAGTGGTGAGAGTGGACACTCATCGTATTGTATTGGGAGAACCGTCCTGGCTTCCGCCTATGGTGGTGTAACCTGGAAGGGGAGTGTGGGGCAGGAACAAGGAGGCGCTATGGAGGGATACGGGAAACGCGTGCTGGTTGCGGATGATGAAGAGAGCGTGCGTCGTTTGGTTGCGGAGGTGCTTGAGCAAGCGGGGTATATCGTCCATGCGGCAGCCGATGGAGTCGAGGCGTTGGGCGAGATGAAGAAGCGGCGCTTCGATGCGGTCATTTCTGATTTTCATATGCCCCGCCTGAACGGTGAGCAATTCCTCCTCCTCTGTCGCCTCATGTGGCCGGACATTCCCGTACTGTTGCTTTCAGCTGACCTGCGTGAGGTGCCCCTGCCGCTGAAGCAACATGGGGCCAGCATGCTATTGGCTAAACCGTTTTCTTCGCAGTCTTTATTGCGGGCGCTGCACGAGTCAGTCTCGTCGCCTAACACAAAATATTCGGCGGAACATATAACCTCTAAGGCTTCTTGAACCTGTTTGGTGAATCTGCCGGCCTCACTGTGAATCAAATGTTCCTGACAGTTGATCGACTCAGCCGGGAAGGTAAGGTCGTTCTGCGCTACTGGAATCGTTCCGAATATGTTATTGTGCCGGCAGATGTCGCAGTCGAGTTGCCTTGCGAAATGTTGGGCGCGCCGGTTGAAGACAGGATATGAGGGAGCAGGCATGAAGAACAAGACGGCGCCGAAAAAGGCCGCCACGCGCCCGGTGAAACGGGCGGGTACATCAGCTGTGCGGGACAAGCGGCCGGGACCTGTGCAGGACATTCAAGTGCGAATTGCAGCCAGGGCGCACGAGTTGTATGAACAACGGGGTTGTTTGGACGGCTACCACATGCACGATTGGCTGGAAGCGGAACGGGAAATTCTGGGTCATCCGGTCGAGATGGATAAGTCTTCCGAACGTATCTGACAAGATGCTGAAACAGGTTGCCGGTGGCCTGACTTCGGCGGGTGTTCCATGCTCAATGGACTATCGAGGGCTGCCTGGGAAGTCTTTCGCGGTCCGGCGTGACGTTGACAGGCCGGACCGCGGTGCCTCGCCTTTACTTCATTGTCTCTTCCAGCTGGTCGACCATCCCTGAAATCGCATCAAATCCGGATTGCCAGAAGGCGTGGGAGTTCATGTCGACACCCACCTCCGCAAGGATTTCCTGGGGTGCCTTCGATCCGCCCTCCGCAAGCAACTCCAGATATTTCGGCACGAACGCGCTGCCCTGCTCCTGATACATGCGATAGAGGGCCAGCACGAGCAAGTTGCCGAAGCTATACGCATAACAATAGAACGGGCTGGCATAGAGGTGCGGAATGGTGAGCCATTCCCACTGGAATTCCTGCGGCACCCGCAGCGATTTTCCGAATTGCTGCTTGAGCAAGGTCATATAGGTGTTCGCCAGATCGGTCGTCGTGGCGCCTCGGGCGACCATGTCGTGGGCTGTCCGTTCAAAGGCGACAAAATAGGCTTGCCGCATGACCGTGGCGTAGCTGTCATCCAGTTGGTTGACGAGCAGGCTCTGCTTCACCGATGTGTTGGTTTCCGAGGCCATCAACGCGTCGGAGAGAATGCGCTCCCCGAAGACCGATGCCGTTTCCGCGAGCGGCAGAGTCGAATGGAAGGTGAATACATTGTGTTGCTCCGCCATCATGGCATGGACGGCATGGCCTAACTCATGGGCCATGGTGGCAATGTCGCGTGCCTCGCCGGTGAAATTCAGCATCACATAGGGCGTCAGGTTAGGCGTCACGCTGTAACAATAGGCTCCGCCCATTTTCCCCGGCTTCGTGCGCGCATCGATGTGACGATCGGCAAAGACGCGTTGCGCGAGTTCGGCCAGGCGCGGCGAGAATTCGTAATAGGCGTCTAACACCATGCGGACCGCATCCGGGTACCGGTACGTCTTCTGCTCGGCCCGGTGCGGTGCATAGATATGGTAGCGGTTCATCGTCCTGATCTTGCAGAGTCTGGCCTTGAGCTTGAAATAGCGCTGGAAGATCGGAGCGTTTTTCATACAGACGGCCAGGAGCGCTTCCACCGCAGAGTCGGGAATATCGTTACTGAGGTTTCGGGAGGCCAGCGGCGTCTTGAAATTCCGCAACTGGAGATTCTCCGCTTTCCAGTCGTTGATCAGCGTCTTATAAATTTCACCGAGGAGATCCTGCTGGGATTCATACACGCGGTACATTTCCCGGTAGGCGGCTTCGCGTACGGCGGCCTTCGGGCTTCGCAGGTAGGCCGTGAGGGCTTCGCGATTCATCGTCTTCTTCTTCCCGCCGACGCGCATCGTGAACGTGAAGCTGTTGGTTACGACATCGTAAAGCTGGTGGACGGCGCTTTGCCCGGTGATGTTCTTGATGTTGATGATTTTCTCTTCCGGCTCGGAAAGCGTATGCGGCTTAAAGCGCCGGATCGTCTCCAGGTGGTACCGGAAATCTCCGCTGTTCGCCATCAACCGATCCGCATTCTTCTCATCCACACTTTGCCACCACAGATCGAAGAACAGCAGGTGGTTCTGGAGGGTGGTGAGATGCTCTTCCACTTTGGTCTTGAAGGAGCGGGCCTGCAGTTGCTTAGTATCTTCAGAAAACCACAGGTACGAGTAGGCTCCGAGCCGCGCGGAATCCCTGGCGATCTGTTCCGACAGGGTCAGGAGATTGAAAAAGGCCTGTTCAGGCATCGTCGCGGCGAGTTCCGCGCGGGCCGATTCGAAGCGCGTGACTTTGGCAGTCAGGTCTTTCAGGTACCGGCCGAATTGTTTGACAGGATCGGTGACCAGGTCGGAGAGTTCCCAATGATCGGCAAACTCGCGAGAAGTGGAAGAACGACGGGGGGACTTTTGGGAAGCAGTCTTGCGCGAAACGGCCATGTCTGGGCTCCTACAAAGTGAATGCAGAGTGAATGATAGATGGAATCATACCATCGTCGCCGGTTCCGGGAGTGCAGATTCTTTGAGGGCCGGCCTATCCGGTCGCCGCACCGTTGACAGGTCCGGCTTGAATGTTACAATCCGCCCCAAGGTGGGGATATGACCGAACAAGAAATCAATCGCGCCATCCAATATGTGACGGCGGCAACTTCCTACGGGCGGGACACGGTGGCGGAGATACTCCGGACCGGGCTGTCGGAGCTGTCGCTGTTGTCGACGCAATCGACCCGCCGCTTCGAGCGGGAGGATTTGCTGGGGTATGTGTGCCAGTGGACCATGAAACGCACCGGCCACCCGGAGCCATTGGTACGCGAAGTGCTGGATGGCGCGGGCCGCTGGTTAGATGAGGTGGCGGCGACATTGGCCGACCGGCGCGAGGCGGAGACACAATCCGGAGATGACGATGAATCCGGAGCGGCATCGGCGTAACAGAGATACCCGGTGATGCGTGAGACATGAGATATATACGTGTGAGGCTTCGAATGAGAGACGCGTCACCAACGACGTTTTCAGGGAGTCAGGCGGGGAGAGTGCCTTTCAGCAGTTCGAGATTTTTCGTCACCATCGCGTCTCCGTTCTTGGTGGATACGTCGATACCCTGATCCGACACCTGTCGGCATTCTTTAAAACGCTGTAGCTTCAACAGCGACTGGGCCAGCGCATAGTAAGCCGCGGAATAGGTCGGCTTCACCGTAATACACTGCCGTAAAGCCTTCGCAGCCTCCTCGAAGTTGGCATCCTCCATATAAGCTTTTCCCAGTCCGAACCAGGCGACATCGTCGTCCGGCTCGATTGCCAGCACTCGTTTCAGCGGTTCAATTCTCGGATTCGGCATCAGCATCTCCACGGCAGGTCGATGGGGTGAAGCGGAACGGTAGCATGCGTCTCCGCTCATTGTCTACGCTGTTTCCTGCATGATAGTCTGACGAAGTCGAAGCGTATCTCGTGAAGCGTGGAAGCGGATCTCGTGGGGGGCAGCTCCGGAATCGAGATACGAGATACGAATGACGTTTCACGGAATTGCCATGGGAACAACCGGTCTCGTTTACGATCCTCGCTATCTCGACCACGATATGGGCGCCGGACATCCGGAGTCGCCCAACCGGCTTCGCGCGATCATGCAGCGTTTGGAGCAAAGCGGATTGGCCGCTGAACTCACGCGGATTGCCCCGAGAAAAGCCGAGGATGAGTGGATCACGTTGGTCCATCGACCAGAGTATGTCGAACATCTCAATCGGGAAGCGCCCACCAGCGGCCGGGTCTCCTTGGATGCCGATACCTCCATGTCTCCCGGATCGCTGCCCGCCGCTTATCTGGCCGCCGGCGGGGTCTTGGCCGGGGTGGATGCCATCATGGCCGGCCAAGTGCAGCATGTCTTTTGCGCCGTGCGCCCGCCGGGCCACCATGCTGAAGCAGGACGGGCGATGGGGTTTTGTCTCTTCAACAATGTCGCCATCGCGGCGCGGTATGTGCAGAAACGGTACGGCGTGCAGCGGGTTTTGATTGTCGATTGGGACGTGCATCACGGCAATGGGACGCAGCACAGTTTTGAGGCTGACCCGTCCATCCTATTTTTCAGCACTCATCAGTATCCCCATTACCCCGGCACCGGTCGCGCGACGGAATCCGGTACAGGCCCGGGGCTAGGCCTCACGATCAACGTGCCCATGGAGGCGGGCGAAGGCGACGACGAGTACCGGTCAGTATTTCAAAAGGTATTGGTGCCGGCTGCCGATGCGTTCAAGCCGGAGTTGGTCATCATTTCCGCCGGCTTCGATGCCCATCGAGACGATCCGTTGGCCAGCATGGGGCTGACGGAAGATGGGTATGCGGAGTTGACCTCGATCGTGGCCGGCATCGCCAGGCGGCATGGCCGTGGCCGCCTGCTGTCGTCACTCGAAGGCGGGTATAATCTGACGGCTCTGGCCGCATCGGTGGAGCGGCATGTCCGAGCGTTGGTGGAGTCATGAGACTCTGGATGAAGCTCCTGCTCAGCCTCGCGGTGATCTCCGGACTAGTCTATTACTATTACACAGAGGTCAAGCCGGTCGTCATTTTCGGGCTCCGGTCTGACTATGCCCATGCGATTCCGTTTCAGAAGATCCCGGAAGGGTTGACCAGCCTGAAAGCCGAGTCGTGCGGACAATGCCACCGCGAGATTTATGAGGAGTGGAAGACCAGCATCCATGCGCATGCGTATGAAGATCCGTTTTTCCAGGCCTATTGGAAAAAAGACAAACACATCTGGGTTTGTTTGAATTGCCACACGCCCTTGGAAAATCAGCAGCCGACGCTGGTCAAAGACATTCCGCGTGGCCGTGTGGAAAAGGCGATGCAGGAACCGAATCCTCATTTCGATGCCGCGTTGCAAAAAGAGTCGATTACCTGCGCGGCCTGCCATGTGCGCGACGGGGTCATTCTCGGCCCCTTCGACGATTCGGCCGCCCCGCATCCGACGAAATTCGATCCGAGTTTCCGCACGGCGCAGTTTTGTTCCCGCTGCCACAATGTGGTCTCAGGACCGGCGCAGTTCTACAATGTCGGGCCTTGCGGAACCTATGCAGAATACGAAGGTAAGTACTTCATGCAGGAGCGTGGATTTATCTGCCAGAGCTGTCATATGCCGGCCGTAGACCGCCCGGTAGCGGAGAACGGGCCGATCAGGCGGGGACGCCGGCATTTGTGGCGCGGCGGGCATGACCCGGACATGGTGAAGCGGGCTGCGGCGATTCACGTGAAGGTCAATCCTCCCTCCCCCAAGCCGGGCGAGCAGGTGACCGTGGCGTTGACTCTTACGAATGCCGGGGCGGGACATAAACTCCCCACCGGCGATCCTGACCGGCACTTTACGGTCGAATTTACGGTGAAAGACAGCAATCAGCAGATTCTGGCCGAGAAAAGTCATACCATGGGGCGCTGGATTATGTGGCAACCGGCCATTGTGGAGTTGTACGATAACCGGTTACTCCCCCTGGCGAGCCGGGACTATCAATTTACCTACCGGATGCCGGAGGCATCGAAGGGGTTGACGTTGAAGGCCCGGGTTCGGTACCACATTCTGACAGACGGGCAGCACGACATGTTGAAGACCAAGTACGGCCTTATGGCAGACGACCCCTACACCTTTACGGTGTACGAACGGGAGGTCCCGCTGAACGAGGGATTGGCAGCCGCGTTTTCCGATCGGTTGCCGGAGCCGCCGCCGATGGCCTGTGCGAATCCGACAGTATCACAAGGGTAACTATTCACCGACCGAGCTCGAGGAACGCATGCAACATCCATTACTCATCGATTGTGACACGCTTCAAAATTGTTTAGGGCAACCGGGCCTGGTCATTCTTGATGTCCGGGGACGGTCCACATATGAGTTCGGGGGGCATATCCCCGGTGCCGTCCATTCTACCTGGCATGAATACAGCGATCCCGACGCCATTGCCAAAGGCTTGCTGGATCCTGACCCGAAGCGGCTCGAGAAACGGGTACAGGCGCTGGGCATCAATCAGGACAGCGAGGTCGTCATCTATTCCAATCCGTTCGACAATTGGGGCGACGAAGGCCGCATGTTCTGGATGTTGGAATACCTGGGCCACAAGAACATGAAGATCCTGGATGGGGGCTGGGTAAAATGGATTCATGAGCGCCGGCCGTTTGAGCATGGCGCAGTCCGGTCCACGCCTGGCAACTTCACCGTGTCGCCCCTGGCCTCGGCCATCATCATGAAGGATGAATTGAAGGGCATCCTCCGGAAGCCCCGTCCGGAAACCACCATCGTGGATGCGCGGAGTCTGGAAGAGTATCTTGGAAAGGAAGTCTCCGGCATTCCGAGGCCCGGCCATATCCCGGGTGCTGTGCATGTGGCATGGAGCGGATTCCTCAATGCCGATGCGACCGTGAAGGATCTGGCGGCGATCAAGGCGCAATTGGATCTCAAGGGGCTGAAGCCGGACCATGAGACCGTGTGTTACTGTACGGGCGGCGTACGTTCGGGCTGGCTCTATTTCGTGTTGCGCGTCGCGGGGTATGAGCGGTTGCGCAACTATCCGGGGTCCTGGTGGGAGTGGAGCCGTGATTTCGCCTGCCCGGTAGAAAAGGATTTACTCGCGTTGCAGAAACTCCTCGGCCTGTCGGAGTCGCAGGTGCCGACCGGCATGCGTCCGTCTTGACAGGATAGAGGGCCGTCTTTATGCTGAAATATAGCGGGCTCGGATTCATGCGGTGCACATACTTACAGAGGAGGCGGTTCATGCAGACTGCTATGTGGCGAGGAGTCGTGGTGGCCGGAGTCATGATGGCGCTCGTCGGAGCGCCATTGGTGTCCAGCGTGGCTTTCGCGGCGGGAAATAAACATCAGGCGGAAGCTGTGGAGCATGCGAAAGAAGCGGTCGCTCATGGGAAACAAGGCCATGCGGATGCGTTGGTGAAACATGCCGAAGCGGCGCTCAAACATGCCGAAGGCGCAATGGCTGAAACCAAGAATCCCCATGTCGCCGAAGGCATCAAGGGGCTGAAGGACGGGATCGAGCACGGCAAGGCCGGCCACGCGGATGTGGCGACCAAAGCGGTGGAGAACGCCGTTCCTCATTTGTCCGAGGGTATGTAGGCGATTCTTGCGCCTCGACGGTGAGTACCATAAAACGGGCAGGGGCATCCCTGCCCGTTTTTTCTTTGCCTAGAAAGGCGATGTGATGCGAGTCGGCTATTTCCAATTTGATCCGGTGTTCGGCGAGGTGGCGACCAACCTCGATGTCGTGACGGCTCGGCTTGAGCAGGCCGAGGCCGATCTGATGGTACTGCCGGAATTGTTTGCGACCGGCTATCAATTTGTGTCGCAGGACGAGGTGCTTGGTCTGGCTGAAGCGGTGCCGGATGGGCCGACGACCACCAGGATTGCGGAAATTGCCGTGCGTCGCGGGATGACGATTGTGGCCGGACTGGCGGAGCGGGCCGGCGCGCGCTGTTTTAACTCGGCGGTCGTGGTCGGGCCGAAGGGATTCATCGGCTGCTATCGGAAAACGCATCTCTTTTTCGAGGAGACCCTGTTCTTCAGTCCCGGCGATAGCGGCTTTCAGGTGTGGGATATCGGTCCTGCCAAAATCGGCGTCATGATCTGTTTCGACTGGTATTATCCGGAGGCGGCCCGCACGCTGGCGTTGCAGGGCGCCGAGATCATCGCGCATCCGTCCAACCTCGTGTTGCCGAACTGTCCGGATTCCATGGTGACACGCTGTTTGGAAAATCGCGTCTTCAGCGTGACGGCAAACCGGATCGGCAGCGAGGCCCGCGGCGGAAAAGACCGGTTGACATTCATCGGCCTGAGCGAAGTCGTCAGCCCGCGCGGCCGTATTTTGCACCGCGCTCCCCGCGAGAGCGACGACCTGACCATCGTGGAAATCGATCCCGCGGAGGCCCGAAACAAAGCGCTCAATACGTATAACGATCTGTTGCGCGATCGCCGTCCGGCCTTGTATGGCGCCTGATCAGACCGCACTATGCTTTTCATGACTCAACTTGCGCCATCCGCAGGCGCACGGTAGTATGAACCATGACCACTCCACTCGGTAAAGGCGTTCTGCTCGTCGCAGCTCCGGCCTTGAACGATCCGAATTTCAGGCAGGCGGTCGTGCTCCTCTGCGAGCATGGGCCTGAGGGGGCGTTAGGGGTAATCGTCAACCGACCGACGGCCATGTCCATCTCCGAGGCGCTTCCCCAGGTGCCGATTCTGGAAGGCCAACCGCACGTGTTGTACTCCGGCGGGCCTGTTCAGACCAACCAGGTGATGATGTTGTATCGCATCAACCAGACCCCCGAAAATTCGCACCAGGTGTTCGATGGCGTCTGTCTCGGCGGAGACCTAGAGATCATGGAGCGGATTCTGATGGAACAGCCGGGAAAGGAATCGTTCCGGGCTTACTTGGGGTATTCAGGTTGGGGCCCCGGTCAGCTGGAGTCGGAAATGCAAATCGGTTCCTGGATAACGCTACCTGCCGATCCCTCGCTGGTCTTCGATAAGGAACCGACCCGCATCTGGTCGGACATTTTCCTGTCACTCGATGAGACCTCCCGCCACTACGCGGACATGCCGTTCGATCCATCCTCGAATTAGCCGCGACCGGCGGCGCTCATCACTACGGTCGATTTGCCTGCGCGTATCTCGCTTATCGGCACACTCTCACCTCGTTGCAGGCATGAGCTGCGCGTCAGGTTGGACGTGCAGCGGAACTCTCCAGCACCTTGGCCAGGAAACGGCCCGTGTGCGACTGGGCCACCTTGGCGACTTGTTCCGGTCGACCTTCGGCCACAATCTGTCCGCCCGCCTCACCGCCTTCCGGGCCCAGATCGATAATCCAGTCGGCCGTTTTGATGACATCGAGATTGTGCTCCACGACGATGAGCGTGTTGCCGGCATCGACCAGCTTGTGCAGTACGGCCAGCAGTTTTTTGATGTCGTCGAGGTGTAGGCCGGTCGTCGGCTCATCCAGAATGTATAGTTGATTGTGCGCCGACGGATCTTTGAGCTCCGCGGCGATCTTGAGTCGCTGGGCCTCTCCGCCCGACAACGTGTTCGCCGCTTGGCCAAGCCGCAGGTACCCTAATCCGATCGACGAGAGCAGATAGAGCTTTTCTGTCAGCTTGGGGGAGCCTGAAAAAAACGCCTGCGCTTCTGCCACCGTCAGGTTCAGCACGTCGTGAATGGTTTTTCCGCGATACCTGATGGCGAGAATCTCCGGTTTGAACCGGCGGCCGTTGCATTGTTCGCAGGTGGCATAGATGTCTTCGAAGAAATACATCTCCAGCTTTTCATACCCGTTTCCTTCGCAGCGTTCACAACGCCCCCCGACCGCATTAAAGGAGAAATGCCCCGGCGTGAGACCTTGCCGTAGGGCGTCCCGCTCAGAGGCGAAGAGCTGGCGAATCTCGTCAAAGGCCTTGAGGTAGGTGATCGGGTTCGAGCGGGGCGTGCGGCCGATCGGTTGCTGATCGATGAGGCGCACCCCTTTCAGATGCTCCAGTCCTTTGATCGCTTGGAATTTTCCCATCGGGAGGGATTCGATCCGGAAGGCGCGCGCAGCGGCGCGGTACACCGTGTCCTCAATGAGGGTGCTTTTCCCTGAGCCGGACACGCCGGTGATGCAGACCAGCATATGCAGAGGAATTCGGACTAACAGATGTTTGAGATTGTGTTCGGCGGCTCCGGCGATGCTCAACACCTTGCCGTTCCCGGAGCGACGGCTTTTCGGAAGCGGGATCCGTTCTTCCCCTCGCAGGTAGCGGGCGGTCAAGGACTTCGGGTCGCGGATGAATGGCGCACGTGGCGCCGCGCAGACCACCTGCCCGCCCTGTTCTCCTGAAGCGGGCCCCATTTCTACGATATGGTCGGCAGCTTGAATCATCAGCGGGTCGTGTTCGACGACCACGACGGTATTGCCTTCGTTGGCCAGATCGCGGAGGATGCCCGCCAGGGTATCCGTATCCCGCGCATGGAGTCCGATCGTCGGTTCATCCAGCACGTATAACGTGCCTACCAACCGGGAGCCGAGCTGGTTGGCCAACGCAATCCGCTGCGCTTCGCCGCCGGAGAGGGTTTTTGTCTGGCGGGACAACGTCAGGTAGCTCAATCCTACACGCAGCAGAAAATTCAGCTTCGCCTGCAATTGGCGCAGGATGTCCTTCGCGACCTCCGCATCGAAGGCCGGTAGCGCGAGTTGCTGGAACCATTCGGCAGCGGCCTCAATCGTCAGGTCGTTCAGTCGAATGAAATCGTGGCCGGCCAGTTTGACGAAGCGCGCGGCTGGTTTCAGCCGGCTACCCTGGCAAGTCGGGCAGGTCGCCGGGCTGCGGTAGCGACTGAGCAGGACTCGTACGTGCAGCTTGTAGCGTTTCGTTTCCAGGTACTCGAAATACTGCCGGACGCCTTCCACCTGGTCGCTGCCTTCCCAGATCAGCTGCTGCACGTCGCCCGGTAGTTCCTGAAACGGAGCCGTCAAATCGACATCCAGCTTCTTCATGGCGAGCAAGAGCTGTTTCTGCCACCAGTCCGATCCCGGTTTGCTCCAGGGTTCGATCACGCCGCCGGCCAGTGATTTGCTCCGATCCGGAATGACCAGGTCCTGGTCGTACCGCAGGATGTTGCCGAATCCCTTGCACTCGGGGCAGGCGCCTAATGGATGGTTGAATGAAAAGAGTAGGGGGCGCAGCGGCTCGAAGGTCCGGCCGCATCCCTGGCAACGAAAATGCGTGCTATAGGTCCGGAGCCCATGGCCGATGACATCCACCTGGCAGATCCCTTCGGCTTCCTGAAACGCGATTTCAATGGCCTCGATCAGGCGATGGCGATTGTCAGGTCTCAACACAAGGCGATCCAGCACCACCTGAAGGCCGGACTCGCGGGTTTCCGGGAGTGTGGCCTGGTCGTGGAGGTCCAGGATTTCGTCGCCGCAGCGCAGTCTGGTGAAGCCCCGTTTGGTCAGTGAGTCGAGCAGGGACCGGTCGTGGCCGGGACCCAGGTCCTTCACGGGGAACAAGATCATCGCCCGCGCATCGGGAAATTGAGCGAGCAGTTCCTCGGCCAATGACCCCGGGTGGTAGCCGCGAGCCTCCTGGTTGCAATCCGGGCAGACAGGTTTGCCGATTTTGGCGAAGAGGAGCCGCAACAGGTCGGCGAGTTCCGTGGCAGTGCCGACCGTTGAACGGGCGGTGCGGATCGGATTTTTCTGTTCGATCGCGATCGCAGGACGGATGTTGGTGATCCGATCGACGTCGGGCCGGTTCACCTTATCGAGAAACATCCGTGCGTAGGTCGAGAGCGATTCCACATAGCGCCACTGCCCTTCCGCGAACAAGGTGTCGAAGGCCAGGGACGATTTGCCGGATCCCGACAGGCCGGTGATCGCCGTGACCTTGTCGTGCGGAATCCGCAGGGAGATGTTCTTCAGATTGTTCTGGCGCGCGCCTTCAACGATCAAGTCGTTCGACGTGCGATGTGGGGGAGTACGGTTGGCCACCCTGGTGTCTCCAATTGGAGCAAGACCGACCATCGTAGCAAGCGCGGAGAGCGACCGCAATGACGCTCTTCCCTTGTTCTCGGCTCAGCGTGCGCCCGGCTGGGGAGGATTCGTATAATGTCGTCTCATCATGGAGACTCGGATGTTCGATCGTCATACCTATCTTGCGCGTATCGGATATGAGGGACCGGTGGGTCCATCGATCGAGACTCTGCGCGCATTGCATCGGGCCCATGTCCTGACCGTGCCGTTCGAGAATCTGGATATCCATCTCGGGCGGTCGATTTCGCTTGAGCCCTCAGATCTCTTTCGCAAGATCATCGTGAATCGGCGGGGCGGTTACTGTTTCGAACTGAACGGCCTGTTCGCGCTGCTGCTGGAGGAGCTTGGATTTACGGTCACGAGACTGGCTGCCCGGGTGTTGTATGGGGTAGAAGGGATCCGGCCGAGGAGCCATCAGCTCTTGGTGGTTCGACTCGGCACAGGCCCGTGGATCGTGGACGTTGGATTCGGAGGCCATGGGTTGCTTGAGCCGTTCTTGCTGGCCGTCGGACATGAACAGCAGCAGGGGGCTGATCGATTCCGGCTCATTACCGATGAGAGGAGGGACTATGTACTGCAATGTGACCTTGCGGGGGCCTGGGCCGATCTCTATTCCTTTATGCTCGAGCCCTGCCTGCCGGTGGACTATATCTTCGCCAACTACTACCACTCGCATTCGCCGGATTCGATGTTCACCCAGAGGCGCATCTGCACCATGCCGACCTTGAATGGACGGAAGACCTTCACCGACGGGCTGCTCAAGATTCGCGAAAGCGGAGTCACGAAAGAACTTCATGTGAAAGATGAAGCGGAGTGCAAACAGCTGCTCCATGAGCACTTTGGATTAACCATCAAGGATGACTTTATATTGCTCTGAAAAGCCGGTTGCTAGGCTTCATATCGAGTTGAGCGACGAGATGAGGAGGTAGGATGGCACCACAGAGGGGGCGGCGTCCCAAGGCCTATAGCCAGGCAGAGCGGCTTACCAGAATGGTACGTGCGCTGTCGAGCCGATCGATGTCGCTCAAGGATTTGTCCGACGAGTTCGGCGTCTCAAAGCGGCAGGTCTATCGCGACATTGATCGAATTCAAGAAGAGGGCCATCCCCTGGAGCAATCGGATGGAGATGGAGAAAAGGCCTGGCAACTTCCGCTGGGTTACAAAGGCCTCCCGCCGATCACCGTGACTCCCTACGAACTCATGGCGCTGCACTTCGCCAAGAATCACGTCGATTATTTGCAAGGTACGCCGTTGACGGATGACCTCGACAGCCTCATCAAGAAAGTCGAGGCAGGGTTGCCCCACAAAGTTCTCAATCACCTAGCGCGCATCAATCAGGTATTTCTGCCGCGCTCCGGACCGGTACGTGACTATGCTGAACAGAAGACTGTTCTCAAGCCACTCCAGAAGGCGTTGCTCCTGCAATGCACCGTCGTCCTCCTGCATCGCAAGCCGGGCTATGATGAACCGGTGGAACATCGCATCGATCCCTATCTGCTATTGCTGCATCAGTTCGGGTTGTATGTGGTCGGCTATTCGCACAGGGCCAAACAGCTGCGCATGTTTGCCGTGGAGCGGATCGTATCGGTGGAGGTGCTGGAAGATCGATTCAGTTTACCTGAAGACCTCAAGCTGGATCAGGTCTATGACAACCTGTTCGGCTTGATCGATGAGCCTGCTCAGATGGTCCGCATTCAGTTCACGCCGGATGTCGCCTATCTGGTGAGGGAGCGTTGCTGGCATCCGAGTCAAAAGACCGAAAGCCTGAAAGATGGCTCCGTGATCGTCACGTTCACTGCCGGCGGGATGGATGAGCTTGCCTCGTGGGTCCTCTCCTGGGGGCGGGAGGTGAAGGTGTTGGAACCTCAAGTTCTTGTTGAAGCTGTTAAGTCTCACCTGACTCGCGCGTTGCGCCAGTATCATTAGCCTCTCTCACGGGAACTCATTTCAGAATACTGAGAGCATGTCGCATCGACCACCTCCCATTCGAAGTCTCTGAAATCAGTAGGGGGGCAGCCTGTTTGCTCTCCGGGACACCGCCGGCTCACCGTCTCGCCGGCGTGCGCAGACCTGACGCTCATTATTCTTCGCGTCGCGCACCTCGCGCAACGCGCGGTCTCAGGAGGCGTGGAAGACGCAGTCAGGCCGTCCTTCTTGCTCGCAGAACGCGCACGATGAAACTGTGCTCGTCCGATGCGCGCAGTGAAGGGCAGCCCGACCACGCCCCTGCATGGAAAGTATAAGCAATGGGAGTGTGACATTCTCTGTCACGCCTGCATGGTAGTGTCCTCTCATCAATCTACCGGGGAGGGTGGTTATGCTGACGAGACGGAATCTCTTCAAATCTGCCGCGACAATCGGGTTGAGTACCCTCGCGCCATGGCTGGATCGGCCTGCTTTCAGTGCCGTGGAGGAAGCGAGGCAGGGTTGCGAGCCGGTTGGAGACGATTCGCGCTCGGAGCTCCAGAGTCCTCTTCTGGAGATGGAATACTTGGAAAACCTCAAGGATGACTTGGACTGTGTGGAGGTAGTCGCGTACGTGGCTTCGGCGCGAAGCATGCCCTGTTCAGCCGAGGTCAATCTGATTCGGGGGAGCTCCCATTGCCCGTTTTGTGGTGAAGCGGGCTTTTCTGTGGGACCGGGATCCTTCAGGTGCAAGTGGTGTGAAGCGGAAGGATCGGCGATCGAGTTTTATGCCAGAGCTGAAGGAATACCTCATGTCGAGGCGGCGGCGCATCTCAATGGCCTGTTGAATGACGGGAACCTCAGGGGCCGTCGTTGTGAAAACGAACATGCGTGCAGGATGCTGGAGGAAGCGCAGCGCTTCTACCATGAACTGCTCTGTGAGAAGCCGGAAGGGGCAATGGCCCGACAATGTCTGGCTGAACAAGGGATCACGCCGTCCACGATCCAGCGGTTTCGGCTCGGCTATGCGCCGCCCGAGCCGGACGATCTCTTGAGTTGCCATTTAGTCGCCGCTGGATACGTCGTTCCTAAACTCCTGCAACGGCTCCATGTGAACGAGGACGGTGAGCAGAAGATGGTCGATCGGTACGGCGGAGGCAACCTGCTCATCCCTATCCGAGATCAGTCAGGGCACAGCTGGGGGTTCATGAAGAAGCCAATTACGTCGCCACAGAGTTCATTGTCGGCAGAATGGACGGAGGACACATTGTCCGTCTCTGAACGGCGCCTGCGTAGGCTGATCTTTCCCAATCCCGCCTGGCCGGAGGATTTCAATCGCCACCAGAGATTGTTGGTTGCGGAGACGCCTTGGGAGGTCGTCGCATTGCACAACGCCGGTATCGAGAACGTGGTGTACCTCTTCGACAGCGCGACTGATCCCGTTCGGCTGCGGACCCTGCTGTCCGTTGGTCGGGACTTTGTCTGTGCCTTCGATGCCAAAGGGGACAGGTCGGTGACCGCGTTTCGCTTCGTTGAAAGGCTGGAGCGTGAGGCGCGGCAACTCAGCGTGATGACCGTGCCGTCCAAAGGCGGGCAGATTTCCTTGCTGCAGTCGGGCGGGCGCCAAGCATTGCAGGATGCCATGACTCAGGCGATGCCGTTTCATCAGTGGATGGGGGAGTGAGTGTGGGAGGGGGCATTATGGAATGGCTGTTACCGCTCATGTTGCAGATCGTGATTCCCGCCGATTCACTCATGCAGGTCACCCTGAACAAGTCCCTGGCGCAGGTCATTCAGGAGCAGATCAGTTGCCGCACGGAATTCGACGAGGCGAAGCAGGAATTCGAACAGGCGAATCAGATCGACGACCCATCTCAGCGCCTGAACGCCATCGACAGATTACGGAGGACTGTGTTATTACGCTGCGGCGTGAGGCCGTGAGGGCTGTGCAGTCAGCACTGAGAGAGTTCGAAGTTGTGTAATGGTTAATAATGGAGGTGTCTTATGGGTGATGATTCTGAGAGGAAGGCATTTGCTTTTAGACTTGGCCATCGGCTTACCAGTTCCTTGAAGAACGACATCTTGGGTTTGGGCTGGTGCTTGGCCGAACATCTGGAGAAGGAAAAAGATTGGCAAAAATTTAAGGAGATTGTCAGATCTGCATATCCTGAGGAGTACAGCGCTGGGGAAAGAGCTTTGGGGAATGCCGCTGGAAGTCTTTGGAGGTTTATTTACGGTATGAAAGTGGAAGACTACGTCATAGTGCCTTCCGACGAAGGATTCTACGTTGCTGAGGTTCAAGGAGACACTTTCTATGATGCCGCAGGATGTGATGATGATTTTGCATGGCGACGCAGGGTGAAATGGCTGACCAAGGTCCCAGTACCTCGCACCTTCGCAAGCAATGCGCTTCAGATGCGTCTTAAAGCCAGACAAACTTGCGTAGACGCCACTGATTTAGTTTTAGATATTGAAGAAGCCTTAAAGCGAGAGAAGCCTATCAATTTTACTGAGACTGTCATAGAGAGCTCATATGAGCCAGTTGCGAAGGCGTTGCAAACAGCCATTAATAATTATGGATTGGAGGACATAGTAAAGCGACTTGCAATGGCAGGTGGCGCACGGGCCGATATCCAACCAAAACAGTCCAGACTGCCTGGAGATGTCGATGTTGTCGCGTCCTACAATTTGAGCATTGGGTGGAATCAAGAGTCGGTCGTTAAAGTGGCTTACCAAGCGAAACAGCACGTAGGGATATCCGATGAGGATGGTGTAAAACAAATAATCGATAGGATGCAGTCAGACCCTTCATTTGTTCGAGGCTGTTTTGTTACCACTGCTCCCTCTATTACTGACGAAGCCAGAAAGCTAGCGGACAAGCATAATATTATCGTTATGACGCAAAAGGATTTGGTTGAGTGGGTCATGATGGTTGGTTTAGGGGCCTTGCGGTAAGGTAGCCATGTTCACCAGACGCACAATCGTTCAACCGGGAAAAAGAAAGGGGTCGGGAGTCTTTTCTTGCCTGTCATGGAGATGTGGTTACTGACGCCACCAGATCCTTCAACCCGCAGTACGTGACGAGGAAGGAATCGCCGCGCTTCTGAAAGGGCCGTTCCACGTCCTGCGCCACGACACGAATCTCGGCCTTGGGATACTGATAGACGAAGGCCTTGAAGGCGACCAAACGCAATGTGTGGTAGCGTTTGGTACAACCAAATGCAACCGTACAGTCAGAATCGTTGCTGTGCTGTGCCCTTTTCTGTCACATCCCCGTGGTAGGCTTCCCTCGGTCATTCTGAACATCTATTCGCTACAACAAGACGAGGACGGTCCGCGATGTGCGAGGTCGGGATTCTCGCGTTCCGCGACGATCGACTCCCGCTGGTGCACAACACGTTGATAGGAGGCCTTTCGATGAGCAACTATATTTATACCAACTGGCGTGGCAAACAGTTTGTCATTGACGAGAGTTTCATCGACGATATGAAGAAGCGGATTTCCATGGACGATGGGTCTGATTCGAACGAACTCGCCTATCTCACGCCGGAAATATTAATGGAAATGATTCCAACGATGGAGCCCATTGAAAGATATCGGCAATTGGAGGAAATGTGGGACGGTTCGGTGAACCCACGTGGTCTGTGATCTGGTCGCCGTCCTAGCTGCTTCAAACAAAATAGCAGCTTTCTTTCCTGTCTTCTTGTGACCTTTTCTGTCACATCCCCCATAGTACGCTTCCCTTGTTCATTCTGACCGTTCGTTCACTTCAACCGAAGAAAAGGAAGCTATGCTCACGAGGCGCGCGCTGTTCAAAATGTTGGCGGCGATCGGAGCCGGCTCGCTCTATTCGACTCAGGGGCAGGCTGGAGAGTTCCGCTCAACCACCTCAGGCCGTCGCCCATCGCCTCAAACTTCTTGGGATTATCCTCTTGTCACTGATGGCTCGTCTTCAGATCTCTCCGCCGTCGAACAATGGGAAATTCTGCTGGACGATTTGGATGGCGTCGAATTGATCGGACGCTATAGTCGGCTCACGCCGATGGGTGATGGATCGTGCGAATATCGGGGACTGTGCCCCTTCTGTCGTCAGAAGCCGGATTCGCTCATGGTCGGTAGCCGTGACGATTCCTATTTCTGCACTGACTGTCTCGCAAGCGGCCATGCGTTGGATTTCTACATGAGTATGGAACGGCTGACTCCGATAGAAGGGATTCGTCGACTGGCCGGATCACTGGCCTCCGGGGATTTGAAGGGCAAGCGACCACGGCTGGAACGAATGTCTGTTGTGCTTGAGAACGTCCGCCGGTTGGCCTGTGAAGCGCTGCAGCATGGTTCCGCTGGACGTGTTGCCCGTGAGTGGATGAAACGGGAAGGCGTGACTCAGGAGACAAGCGAACAGTTTTCACTTGGCATCCTGTCGAAGGACATCCGACAAGCACTCATCCCGCACCTGCGCACACAGGGGTTCGATCAAGCCGAGCTGGAGGACATCGGTATCACCGGATGGCTTGTTCGCCATGGCGATGAATCAGCTATAAGCGTGCTGATCCCGATTAGGGATGCGGATGGGAGTTGTCGCGGGTTCTATGAACAAGCCACGTACGAAGATGCTGAGGTCATGTGGACCTCCTATTCCTTGCCGTATGGGCTCAAACTCCTTTCGCCCCATCGCGCTGATCGGTTGGTCTTATCTGTGGAGACCGGGCGAACGTCATCTGCATCTGTAGTCTTGGCTGAACGGCCTTGGGATGTCGTGCTGCTGGCTGAGGCCGGAATCGAAGACGCCGTGTATGTGGCTCCTCTTGACCCAACAGAATACCGCCAGCGGCTGAACCTGTATTTGCAGCGAGTGCACACTGCGATCTGGCCTGTCCGGCATGCCGACATCACGGTGGATTTTCTGCGCTGTCTGATCGATGGGTGTGGCCGGTCCGCCGAGCAGTTACGTTTCGCGATCTTGCCACCCGGTCTGAGGCTGCCTGAGGTGATCCGGCGGGATGGGATCGAGTCTGTGCGCGCAAGGCTGGTCCAGGCGAAACCATTGAGGGAACTGCTCGGGGCCTGATCGTCCGATGGCAAGAAGAGGGTAGGAGTGGCCCTGCGCTCAAAACTCCAGCCGGTCAGCGTGAGGCGTCCGACCGGGGCCCGTAGATGATATCGGTGCGAAGGACGTATTTCTGTCCGCTCTGCACGGCCGAGTCCTCGTGCCAAATCGCGTGCGCAAAGGCCAGCGCCGTTCCCGCTTTGGGTTGCGCGGAAAGATAGGGATCTGCCGGCTGTTAGGTGACGGATTTGCCTTGTCGTCCGACACGCCAGACGGTTTCGGCTTTGGTCCCGAGGTACCAAAAGCTGATGCCCAGCAGGGCAAAGAACATGGCCTTGTGCAAGGAATTCCAGAACAACTCGAAGTAGCGGGTATAGAGATTAATGCACAGAAACGTAAGCCCAAACCCTTTGGTCATCTCGTCGTCGTACTTCAAGCCATGATAGATCGCTCCGCACGCGACTAGGCCGAAGAGGAGGGACCAGTGGAAGAGTTCGATTTGCTTGACCCGCTCCCATTGGTGCATGTCTCCGTAGTTCCCGAAAATAGACATGATCCAGAGCGCAATGAACAGGTACAGCAAGCCCATGGCCAGCGTGCTGCGGGAAAAACGGCGCAGGTTGGGGTGATGCTCGATCGTCAGCGCCGCCGCTGTCAGGAGCCCACCAAAGAGGACGAAGCGGAGCGGATAGTTCATGCCGAGATAGTAGGCTCCCCAGCCCGACATGTAACCCGTTTCCGTGCCCATCCATCCGCCGAGAGATGCGAGCGCAAAGATCCAAATCAGGTTTGATTCGACGACAAAAGCGAGCACTCCGTAGACGAGTGTGGAGCAGAGAATGAGCAACGAGAAATGCCCGCTTCCCGTGTCGATCACCCTCCCAAGTTGCGCGATGGCGCCGGCTGTGGCGAGCACGCCTAAGAAGAAGATGGCCTCGTTGCGATACACATGGCCCGGGTCGGTCGTCCGGCGGTGCATTCCCCACCGGTACAGCCCGGCTGCGACGAGGGACAGACCGAGGCATTTGACCAGAGCGGGTGCTTGAAACAGCTTGCCGATCAGCTCCATTAGGAATGCGTCGGAAAGCGCCGCACTCACGGAACTCACGATGGAGATGGCTGCCACCCAGAAGGAGTACTTGGCCAGACGCCGCCAATCGAATATCTGGACCTCGATCGACGCGGCGAGTTGCGCAGCTTGTGAGGCAGGTAACAGGCCTTCCTGCGTCCATTCCGTAATTACGTCTTTGACGATCGTAGCCTGCTTGCGGCCTAGCTTCATGGTGTCCTCGCACGAGGTCAGAGGAGTTGGCTGAGGGAAGGCTTCTCGTGAGTCAGGCTACGGTGAGCTCGGTGGGGTGTCAACGAAATGAGGAAATCCACGCATGCGAATCGGAGCATGCCGCCGAACGAACCCGGCTTCTTTCTATCCAGCCTGCCGCCGTTTGAGTGTGTGCCCCACCCGTACGATCGCGTCGATTGCCGGCGTCAGCTCCTGCCCGAGTTCGGTGAGCGAGTACTCCACTGTCGGCGGTGAGGTCGGCATGACTCGGCGCGTCAAAATGCCGTCCCGTTCCAGGCTCTTGAGTCGCGCGGAAAAGACCTTGGGGGATACCCCGGGAATATCGGCCATCAGTTCACTGAATCGCCTGGGCTCGTTCCGGAGGTACCAGATCACGTTCGGCGTCCAGGCGCCCTTCAGGAACTGCATGCACACGGTGAGCGGGCAGCCAGGCGGCGGCGGGGCGACGCTGGATTTCCTGCGTTTGACGGCCATCTGATCTCCTCCTCAGTGTGCGACGATGAGTTACCGAATGGAAAGTTCAAAGTGCAGTTACCAAACGATAGCATATTGCCATAAGACAGTCCATGCACTACCTTGATTGAGAAGAGATGCAGCAATCACGTCACGCTCACCAAAAAAGGAGTCGCATAATGTCAGTAAAGAAGACAGCCATCATCACAGGCGCATCGAGTGGAATCGGGTTGGGCCTGACCACCTCGCTGGTCGAGCGCGGCTACCGCGTCGTAGCCAATTCGAGGCGCATCACGGAGGCGGGCACGCTCGTTCCCTCCGACGACGTGGCCTTGGTGGACGGCGATATCGCCAGTCCCGAGACTGCGCGTCGGGTGGTCGCGACGGCAGTGGAGCGATTCGGCAACGTGGATCTGCTGGTGAACAATGCCGGTATCTTCATCCCAAAGCCGTTCACGGACTACACCACGGACGATTTCGAGCGGCTGGTGGCCACGAATCTCTCCGGGTTCTTGTATGTGACTCAACAGGCGGTCCGGCAGATGAAGCAGCAAGGAGCAGGGCATGTCGTGAACATCACGACGACGCTGGCCGATCAACCGGTTGCCGGCGTGCCGGCGGCCATTCCGGTCCTGACCAAGGGCGGACTCAACGCAGTGACGGGGGCGCTTGCCATTGAATACGCCAGCGAAGGGATCCGGTTCAATGCCATCGGCGCCGGCATCATCGACACGCCCATGCACAAGCCGGAGTCGCATGGATTCTTAAGGACGCTCCATCCGATCCAGCGGATCGGCAGAGTCTCGGAGATCGTCGACGCGGTCCTGTATCTCACGGAAGCTACGTTCGTGACCGGGGAAGTCCTGCATGTGGACGGGGGCGCCCACGCCGGGAAATGGTGAACGAGTAGTTGAGGGCGTTCCTCGTGAGCGCCCTCAGCATTGAAGAAAGGGAACGGACCATGCCGTACGTCCATATGCGGGTGACGCGAGAAGGCGTCACCCTAGACCAGAAGGAAGCGCTTATTAAGGGGGTCACGGACCTCTTGGCTGCTGTGCTGAACAAAAAGCCCGCTCAGACGTTTGTGGTGATCGAGGAAGTCGACACTGACAACTGGGGCGTTGCTGGCATGACTGTCACGAAGTTTCGCCGTCAGGAACGGAATTCGGCCGCCGACCCGGTGGCCGAACTTGGGAAAGCGGCGGCCCAGTAGGAAAGCCTTCAGTCCTTGGGTGCAGCAGGTTTGTTGGTGCTTCATCCCAAGGCGTCGGCCTCGGCGGTGGCCAGCGCGCCACAGGGTTCTCCGACATTCGGGCGGGGGCCGTTCGCATCCGTCGTCCTTGCCACCCTACTGTGGCTACGGCGGCGTCTGCTGCGCACCGGCCTTGACGATGGCCCATAAGAATCGGCGGAGGTGTTGGACTCCTGTGTCGATGCCGGTGCCAGGGATATCCATGAGAGGAGGCAGCGAAAGCCTGCGGGCGCCGTAAGAGTCCGGCGTCCTGCGCGGTCGGGACGGATTGTCCTACCGCGCCAGGAATTTCACAAGCGCGACGCAGGCCATGTAGAGGACGAGAGAGCCCGCCATCGAGAGCCAAAACCCGATCCGTTCCACGCCGTAGATCATGCAACCGACATAGACCAGCCAGGGCGGCACAAACCAAAGCAAGTTTTTGGCGTAGGTCACGAGGTGTTCGCTGCCGCCGTTGAGATAAATGAGGACAAACGTCGCGCCGGTCATCGCGGGGAAGGTGCTGGCGAAGGCCGCGAGAAAGGACCGGCCTTGCGAACCGAGATAGGTCGAGATACTGACGATTGTGCCGCCCAACAGGAAGTACAGTGCGTACTTCGCCCACTCACCCATCCCAGCCTCCTTCATGTCCCGCGAAAAGCTTCCCGCGCTTCCGCCTCGATCTCATGTCCCAGGCCCGTGTACCGTGGTGAAAAGTGGAACACGATCAGCTCGCGCGCGCCGGCTTTCTTCGCCATGATGCCGGCCTGCCGGGCCGTGAGGTGGTACCGGTCCCGAGCCTTGTCCGCATCCCGATCCAGATAAGGGGCCTCACAGTAAAAGATGTCGGCGCCTCGTGCAAGCTCCACGATCTTGCGTTCGTTGTCTTCATCGTAGCGGGCATCCACGACATAGGCGATTTTCTGGCCGCGCGTAATGGTGATAAATCGTTCCCGGATCTCGCCCAGGATAAACTCGCGCTGCTCTTTGTCATGTTCGTGGTAGAGCGTGGCCATGAATCGAAAGTCGTCCGGCTTTCCTTCCCAGAAATACTGCTTCACTTCCTTCAGCCAATAGCCCACCGGCAGACCGGCTGCATGTAATCGCTCCTTGTTGAAGTTCACATGAAACTGCTCCTGCAGCGCATAGGCCAGTGAGGGGATGCGGTGGTTGAGCGCCGAAGCCTGCACGGTGAACATGGGATCACGGAAGACGGTAAAAGAGCCGTTGCCCGTGCAGTCGCCCAGCGGTGAACTTGGTCCATCGTGCCGCTGAAAACCGTCCGTGGCGAGGAAAGTTGCCGTCTTGATGTCATCGGCGTGGAACTCATGCACGGTGATGGTAAGTGGGTAGCCGTCCACCAGGTTCCATGTGTAGCCATAAAGTTTTCCTTGAACATTTGAGATGAGGCCCGGCGGCCCGTGAAGTCGTAAGGTTTTGCCGCGGCCGAGGGCGACGCGTAGCAGGGCGTCGAACCCGATGAAGTGATCCATATGGGTGTGGGAGATGAAGATGTCGTTCGCACGCAGCAGGCGGGTTGGTCCAAGGGCATCGTTGTGGCCGAGGTCGAACAACAGGGCACGCTTCGACCACCGCACCTCGACGAACAGGCCGGGATCCCCGAAGACGTCATTAACGAGGACGCTGGAAAACGAGGGATTCATGATGGCCGATACGCCCCTAGACCAGCGCTGCGCGAATCACCAGATACAATAAGATGACTTCTACGGCATGGGCCACGATAGTGACATACAGGTTTCTGAGCGCGACCCAGAGGAATCCCCACGCCAGGCCGTCCCAGACGGCAATCCAGTGGAGTTGTTGAAAGGTTGCCACCAGGAAGGGATCGAACGCAAACAGCAGGGCGCTCAGCGGCACCGCAAGCGGAGCGGGGAGGCCCAGGGCCAGCAGTCGGCCCAGGAGAAAGCCACGAAAGTTCAGTTCGACCAGCACGGCAATGAAGACGATGAACCAGGGCACCATAACCAGGAGAGGAATCTTCGCGTGTGGTGTGCCGGCAAGAAACCTGTAGGCTCCTCCCAGACGAGGGACGAGGTAAAGAATGACCAGGGCATTGATCGTGCCGAGCGCGAGTCCGGTGATTATTCCTAGACGGAGGCCTTGCGGGATGAGCCCGCCTGTGAAGCCGAGGCGTCTGGCCGTGGACTCATTAAGGAGATTCCAGGCGATCAGGGAAACATAGGCACAGGCTTGGGGGAGGAACTGGTAAAGACCGTTGTGCTGGAGCGTGGCGGGGGAGGCGTAGAACAGGAGCGTGGCTATTACGGGGAGTAGCCCAAGGGCCGCTCCCCGTTCGATGGCCTGAGTGGCACGGCCTGTTGGCGCAATCTCAGGCCTGGTCATGGGTGGATTATTCGAGCCGCAGATTGTATCGCTCAAGCGTGGTGGCCTTATTCCTGGCCAGGTTCGAGAGCGATTTGTTGTAATCGACGGTCGCCCTCAGTTCATTGCCTTGCGCAGTCGCCAGGTCGCGCTGGAAATCGAGTACGAATCTGGTGGTGCTCAAACCGACTTTCAATCGCTCCTGCTCGGCCTGCAACTGTTTCTCGGCCATGATGCGAGCCGAGCGCGTGGTTTCGATCCGTTTGAAATCGGTCTGGACGCGTCGGACGGCTTCGCGGACGCCCACGATCACTTGTTGGCGGACGCTTTGCAGCGATGACTGGGCGTTGCGTGATTCTAATTGCCGTTTGTTGTAGGTGCTATAGGCCGAGCGGTTGCCGATCGGGTAGCTGAGGACCAACCCGGCGCCGTAGTTGTAAAAGTCTCCGCCCAAGTTTCGTCTCGTCGCGTCCCCGTAGTCGGCTCCGAGGCCGGACAGCCCCATGGTGCCTTGCATGGAGAGGGTGGGGAGTAATTGATTCTTCGCAAACTTCACATTGAGCTCGCTGGTCTCCACGTTCTTGCCTGCTTGTAAGATTTCCGGCCGACGGTCCATGGCGATATCGATCGCTTCCTGAAGGCTGATCGCCTCCAGCGAGGTCAGGGGAGGATCGGTCGGGAGGAGGCGCAGGTCCTGGCGAAGTTCCTCCTCCGCGGGATTCAGGAGACGGCGCAATTGATCTTCCTGGTCGCGGATGGACTTTTCAGCCACGAGAATCTGCTCAACCCGCGAGGCGACCGCAGCTTCAGCTTGCAGGACATCGACGATCGACATGACGCCGGCCTTGGCTTTGGCGCGATTGCTGGCGAGCAGTTCTTCCGCCGCCTTGAGCGCCGCCTGCGCCACTTTGAGGTTTTCATTCGCAAACACCATCTCCCAGAACGTTTGTTCGACGGTGGCAATGACGGTCAGCACACGATCGAGAAAGACATGTTGTTCGACCGTGGCGTTGTTTTGTGCGATCGAGATAAATGTCCGGTTCACATCGGTCCCGAAGTTTTTCAACAACGGCTGGGTGACCGTGAGGGCGAGGCCGCCGGTCCAAGCCGGATTGAATAGGAAGGTATTGGGCCCGCTGACATAGTTGCGTTGCGGGCTGTAGTTCAGATCGTAGTTGGCGCCGGTCGGGAGATTCTGGGTGATGTCGGCGGTCACGCTGGAAGTGTTCTGATCGAATTTGGTGATGTCCTGTAGATTCGCGCCGGTGAATCCGAGGATCGGTCGATTGAGCGGCGCGACCTGCCGGTTGTATTGGCCGTTCAGGCTGACGGTCGGATCGAACTTTGCTTGTTCGATGATGATGTCGGCCAGGCGGCTTTCTTTGGTTTGTCGGCCGATATGGATATCGAGGTTATTCTGCAGCGCTTTCAGGACGGCATCGGCCAGCGACATGGCCTCGCGTCGTTCGGTCGGAACGGGCTTGTTCACTTCCAGGCCGAGAGCGTCGGGCGCAGTCCAGAATAGGAGCGCCGTCGCACTGCCGAGCAGAACGCAACCTCGGAGGATTGAAGTCGTCATAACAAACTCCTTGATGCAAGGTCGGGGTTGGGCCATACTGAACTCATCATGATGCTGGCGTGGTACCACAAACGAAGAGCAGTGTCCATGCTGAGTCGCGCGAGGGGGCTGTGATTCGTTCGAAGGGAATCGTGCTGATCGCGGCAGTGGCGGCGGTGGCGTGGGTTGCACCGGCGGCGGCGCAATCGGTGTCCGGCGTGCGCGGGTTCAATGGAGGAGTGGCGCCGCTGTTCGGTCTCGTGGGTCCCGGTAATTTGTATATCGACAACCAGGGGACGCAGGGCTTTATCTACAATTTCGGGAACAACTTCGAATCGTACAACTTTCGGAATCCCACGACCGGCCAAGCGTGGAGCGGCGCCATCATGACGCTCGGTCCGCAGCTATCGGTGGGACTCATTCAGGGGGCCAATCAGGTTGGGTCTCCCGTTGTATTCCCTCCTGTCCCGCGCGATGTCGGGCCCGTGCCTCCCATTCAGTCGGGTCTGCTAGACGACATTCCCTGATCATCAGAACACATGACCCTGGCATGTGCCGTTGCTGGTTCGCCGTTCCGCAGGATGCCTCTCCGCTCGCCCTTCTTTTCACTTCCGCTTCGCCTCTCTCGTCCCTGTTTCTGAGCTTCAAGTGCTGAGACTTTTTTGGGTGTTGAGATGACTGAACTCTGTGGCGGTTTGGTGTGTCGGCGCAAGCCTGTCACAGCGGTTCTGTGCGGGATCTGGAATTATCAACAGAATTCACAGGCAGGAGCCTTGTGGGTTTCTAGGGTGAAAATTGCGATATCGATGCGTAACATGCTGCTTATATTGGTATTTATTGGGTTGATTGATTTGAATTTTTCGGTAACTCCATCAGCGGTATGACGCTTGCTTTGCCCTCCGATCGTTGCGTCCGAGCATCTCATCCGCAACCAGACGACAAAAACAATGTGCCCATGTCAAAGATGTCAATTGAATCAAATGTGCAGAACAGAAAGAATGCCGACGGATGGTGGTGGACGGGGGCGCGCTAACCGCTGGCTCAGACACCCGTCACTGACCGTTCAACATTAAAGGAGATTGCGCGTATGAGGATTGCCCAGGTATCGCCGCTGTGGGAGAGCGTTCCTCCGAAGTTGTACGGAGGAACGGAACGCATCGTCTCCTACCTGACGGAAGAACTCGTCCGGCAAGGGCACGAAGTGACACTGTTCGCCAGCGGTGATTCGGTGACCAAGGCAAAATTGGAGGCACCCTGCCAGCAGGCGCTGCGGTTGAACACCGGGATTTTCAATCGCGAAGCCCCGCTGATTCAGATGATGGAGCAGGTGTTCGCCGCCGCCGAGCAGTTCGACTTCATTCACTCCCATCTCGACTTTCTGGCATTTTCCCTTTCCCGCCGCTGTCGCGTCCCGGTCGTGACGACCCTGCACGGCCGGTTGGATTTGCCCGAGCTCGTGCCGGTCTTCCGTGACTTTGCGGAGTTGCCGTTGGTATCCATCTCGGACTCACAGCGCCGGCCGTTGCCCTGGTGTAATTGGGCCAATACCGTCTATCACGGGTTACCGAAAGATCTGTATAAATTTAACGGAGAACCGGGCAAGTACCTGGCCTTCCTTGGCCGCGTCTCTCCTGAAAAGTGCCCGGATCAAGCCATTGAACTGGCCAAACGTGTCGGCTTGCCCCTGAAGATGGCGGCGAAAGTCGATCCGGCCGATCGTGCCTATTTCGAACGGGTTGTGGAGCCGCTCCTCGACCACCCCTTGATCGAGTTTGTCGGAGAGATTACCGACGCAGAAAAGAGCGATTTTATCGGGAACGCCATCGGACTGGTCTGCCCTTATGACTGGCCGGAACCCTTCGGCCTCGTGTTGATCGAAAGTCTTGCCTGTGGTACACCTGTTCTCGCCTACCGCCGGGGATCCATTCCTGAAATCATTGGTCATGGTGTGACGGGTTTCATCAGTGAAAATCTCGATGAGATGGTGAGCCAAGTGGCCAAGCTTGGCACGATCGATCGTCATCGATGTCGCCAGGTCTTCGACGAGCGATTCACCGCCCAGCGCATGACCAATGACTACGTGAAAATTTACCAACAGCTCATCGCGGATGCCGCTGCGTTCCCGGGCAAAACCGCGCCGCAGCACGCTTCGAACCTCTAGTCAGCGCGACATCAACCTCGCGGAAGGACCAGCATGGCAGACGAGTCGCAGTCTACTCCTGAATCCAATGTGACCGGGTGGCGGTTATTGGGGACCCGAGATTTCGGATGTCTCTGGGCCGGCCAAGTCATCTCCCAGATCGGTGACGGTCTGAACAAGGTGGCCCTGTTGTGGTTTGTCTATGAAATGACCGGATCGGCGCTCAAGATGACCGCGATCGGGTTGTTGCAGACGATTCCTCCCCTGGTGTTCGGTCCCCTCATCGGCGTCTATCTCGACTATCTCCCCAAGAAAACGGTCATGATCGTCGTCGATCTGTTACGAACGTTGATGGTCCTGCTGATACCGCTGTTCTATACGCTCGATATGCTGACGCTTGAGCGGCTCTATGTGTTGGTCTTTCTGATCTCAATCGTGTCCACCGTGTTCGGCCCAGCGCTCGCCTCCGCTGTGCCCCTCCTCGTCCAGCGGTCTCAACTCACGACGGCGAACGCGTTTCTCCAGAGCACCACCAACATTGGAGTATTGTTGGGGCCGGCCATGAGCGGGCTGGGCATCGCTCTGATCGGCGCGCAAAATGTTCTCTACGTGGATGCTGCGACCTTCCTGGTGTCCGCCCTCTTCCTGTTTCCGATTCGTGTGAGAGAGAATAAGACGGTGAAAGGGCTGGATGTATTGGCGACTCCCGTCATGCAGGACATGATGGTGGGGTTTCGTTTTGTGTTCCTGCAGCACCGGGTGGTGTTTGCATTGATGATTACCGCAGTCCTCTACAATCTTGCGATCAGCGCGTTCGTATTTCTCCTCCCGGTGGTGGCGAAAGAACTGCTGCAGGTGGGGCCGATGGAGCTCGGTTGGTTGTGGTCCGCTCTCGGTATTGGAATGTTGGCGGCCTCCATCTGGCTGGCCCGGACGCCGCAGGGCACGTTTCAGGAACGTATCGGCAAGATCGGCCGCTCTTTGACCATCGGGGGTATTGCGGTCTGCGCCTTGGGATTGATTCAAACGCCGGTTTTGTTCAGCACCTTCCTATTGATCGTCATCATCGGAGGGAGCACCTCGTTGTTCTATCCGGTTGTCTGGGCCATGCTCCAGGAAGTGACACCGGAACATCTGCTCGGACGTGTCTTCACCACGTTTAGTGTCGGCGGTATGGCATCGGCCATGGTCGGCATGGCGGGATTCGGATGGGCGGCCGATGCATTGGGTCCTGCCGTCAGTCTCATCGGGATCGGACTACTCCTCTTGCTCACTGCGATGGTCACGGTACAGGTTAGTCGCCGTGGCCTCGTGGTGAGTCCGGCTGTCGCATAATCTCCTCTCCACATCGGTCTTTTCGACTTTCACGGCAGCTTTCCGGTGCTTGTGTCGCACGAGCTGCCGATGCACAGCCTATGGGGCTGTCGTCAGAGTTGCTTTCTTCCTTTCCGTCGCGTATGTCTTTTCACTTGGGGACGTGACCTGTTCTGCGGTCAAGGGTGAGTTTTCGGTGATCGGCCTCGCGGGTTCGGTTTACATCAATATATGAGGGGCATATGCCTATGCGGATTCATCAGACCGTGTGCGTGGCAGGGGTTCTGACTCTGTTCGTAGCGTCGGGGCTATGGAGCGCGAATTCGATAGTCTGGGCAGAGCAGGCGTCTGAGACAAAACCGGACGTTCCTCCGGTTTCGGGATCGAAGGATCTCGAGGTGAAACCAAAGGAATCCGACTCAAAACCAAAGGAACCGGATTCAAAACCGAAGGATGCGGATTCCAAGCCGACCGAGCAAAAATCAAAGGAGCTCGACGTCAAAACGAAAGAGCCTGAGCCGAAAATCAAGGACACGGAGAGCAAACCTAAAGGCCAGGAGCCTAAAGCGAAGGAATCAGGGACGAAGGCTAAGGAATCGGAACATAAGGGGAAGGAAGCGGAGCAGAAATCCAAGGAGCCGGAGTCGAAACCGAAAGATTCTGACATAGCCGCCGAGCATCCCTGTCCCTCGGTGCCGCAAACGGCCGAAGCAAAGCCAGCGGCAGAGGCCCCAGCCCCTTCAGGCGATTCCGGTACGGCAGAGCGTCCGAAGGCCGCCGAGCCGGAAGCCAAAAGGCCGGTGCGTTCCTCGATGGTGACGGCCAAGCTGGCACTCATGGCAGATCCGCATCTGTTCCCCTATGACATCGAGGTCGATGCCAAGGACAAGGATCTTGTGTTACTTGGGAAAGTCGGTCAGGAGTCGGACAAGCGCGTGGCCACGGATATTATTCGATGTCTCGAAGGGGTCCATGCCGTTGAGAACCGTCTTAAAATCGAAGCAGACGCGGCCCATGGCCTCGTTGCCGAACGCGACAAAGTCATCACCCAATTAGTGAAGGAGCGGTTCGAGAAGAGCAAAACCTTGCAATCGGTCAAGTTCGATGTGAAAACAGAGGACGGAATCGTCACGCTGAACGGGACGACGCGATTTCAGATTATTGTGCTCGAAGCGGCCCAGGCGGCTCGACAGGTACCGGGCGTGCGCGCGGTGAATACCGACGCGGTGCGATTGGTGGCTGGCGAATAGGAGTGATTCATGAGTCGATTCCCACAGGAGGTCCGACACGCAGTCTGCTGACGCTATAGCACCAGGGCCCGGGCGTCCGAACGTGAAGTGGTCGCCGCATCTGTTGACGCGCGACTTCACGCTTGTCTGGTGGGGCCAGATGGTCTCGCAGATCGGCGATGGAGTGTCGAAGCTCGCGTTGCTCTGGTTTGTCTACTCCATCACCGGTTCTCCCCTCAAGACCACGATGATCGGGCTGTTGCAGACCCTGCCGCCCATTCTATTCGGTCCTTTCATCGGGGTGATCGTCGATCGTGTTCCCAAGAAACTCTTGTTGATCAGCAGCGACCTGATTCGCGCGGTGGTATTGGGTGTGCTGCCTTGTTTGCTGCCGGTGGACTCGTTTAGCATCGAGCGGCTGTATCTCATGGTGTTCGTCCATGCCGTCGCTTCGGCGGTCTTTGGCCCGGCTTTGACGGCCGCGATTCCCTCATTGGTGTCTCGTCACGAATTTACCGCTGCCAACGCGTTGCTCCAGACGACGACCAGCATTGGGATCATCGTCGGCCCGGCGCTGAGCGGCGTCGGCATCGCGACGATGAGCTCTCAAGAGGTGCTCTGTGTGAATGCCGTCAGCTATGTCATTTCAGCAGCCTGTTTTTTGTTTATCCGATTTCCTCGGACTGAATCGGCACCGACGGGAGAGGGGGCTCTGGCTGGAACGTTCCGTGATGTCGTCGAAGGGTTTCACTATGTGCTCCATCGGCAGCGGGTCATCTTAATGCTGATCGGGGCTGCCTCGATGTATACCTTCGCTACCAGCGCGTTCAGCACCCTTTTCCCGGTGTTCGGGAAGAAGCTGCTGGATCTGGGGCCGATTGAAGTCGGGTACCTGTGGTCGGCCTTCGGCATCGGACTGTTATTGGTGTCGCTGGGCCTCGTGTCGCTGTCGGCCTGGACGCTGCCTAAACGAATTCAGTTGATGGCCGTGTCCAGTTTCATCAGCGGTCTGGCGGTTCTCGGCTTGATCGTCGCCTCGAACCGGTTGGTGGCTGCAGGGCTGATGGTGATCATCGGCATGGGAGCCGGCACCTTGACACCGGTGGCCTGGGGAGTGTTGCAGGAGATTGCGCCGTCTTCGCTGTTGGGGCGTGTGTTGGCGATTTACAATCTGGGCGCGATGACGTCAGCCATTGCCGGTATGACGATATTCGGCTGGGTGACGCAAGATTTCGGCGAGCGTCCCAGCGTATTTGGCATCGGCGTCGGGCTCTTTCTGTCGGCGCTGGTCTCCATGCGGGTGGCCCGGTGGGTGCAGATCAATTGGGCGGAGGCGAGTCTTCGCACCGAGGAAGAGCCGCGGCCCGTCGTGATGGTGACGCAGCCCACGAGTCATTGAGATCACATCGTGACCATCGCGCATCGCGGCTTGACCTATAGACTGTCCCCGGAGACGGAGCGAGTAGAGCGCAGGACGCTGGCGCCCTTCGTGATGAGGGCAACAGCTTGTCGCATCGATGATTCTGGGGTGACGGGAGGAAGACGTGGAAGAAATTATTAGTGTGAATGATCAGTTCTATATTCTGGCCAGTTCCTCGATGGCGGATGACCGTACGCGTGTGCTCAAGCATGGTGAGACCTTCGGCGTGTTCGACCGGTACGGCGACATTCAGCCCGTGGGCCGTGGAACCCAGGGGGTGTTTCATCAAGGGACGCGGTTCCTTTCGCGGCAGGAATTGTTTCTGAACAACGATCGGCCGATGCTGCTCAGTTCCACGGTCAAGGAAGACAATGCCTTGCTGGCTGTAGACCTGACGAATCCGGACTTGTATCGGGACGGTCGGATTGCGATTCCGCGCGGGAGCGTCCACGTGTTTCGGTCCCGCTTTCTCTGGAACGGCGTGAGCTACGAACGCTTTCGCCTGTCGAACTACAGCCTGGTCCCGGTGAAAATGACCTTGTCGATTCGGTTTGAAGCCGACTTCGCGGACATCTTTGAGGTCCGTGGCAAGAAGCGTGAACGAAAGGGTCGCATGTTGCCGAATGTGTTGCGGAAAGACCTCCTCGTATTGAGGTATGAGGGGCTCGATGAGGTGACGCGAGAGGCGCGGATTCAGTTCGCTCCTGAGCCATTGGAGATCACCGCTTCGCAAGCCACGTTCGGGATCGAACTCGAACCAAAGGGCGAGATAGCCGTGGCGGTGATGGTGGCCTGCGATGTGGTGGATAGCCACCGGACGCTCTTGTCTTATGATGCAGCGATGGCTGAAGCCGGGTTGGCATTCGGTGCGGAGCAAACCGAGGATTGTACCATTCAGACTTCCAATGCCCAGTTCAATGAGTGGTGGAATCGCTCGGTGTTGGATGTCCGCATGATGGTGACCGACACAAGCGAAGGGCCCTATCCCTATGCCGGTGTGCCCTGGTTCAGCACTCCCTTCGGGCGGGATGGCGTCATCACGGCGCTGGAGTGTTTGTGGATCAGGCCGGAATTGGCGCGCGGTGTCTTGGCCTATCTGGTTTCGACGCAAGCCAAGGAGGTGAACGCCGCTCAGGATGCCGAGCCGGGGAAGATCCTCCACGAAACCCGCAAGGGTGAGATGGCGGCGCTGCATGAAATCCCGTTCGGGCTCTATTACGGCAGCGTCGATTCCACCCCGTTGTTTGTGATGTTGGCCGGCGCCTATTACGAGCGTACGGCGGACCTGGCGTTTATTCAGTCCATCTGGCCCAATATCGAAGCGGCATTAACCTGGATGGATACGTTCGGCGACCTCGATCGCGATGGGTTCGTGGAGTATGTACGGAAATCGCCCACGGGCTTGGACAATCAGGGCTGGAAAGATTCTCATGACTCCATTTCGCATGCGGACGGTTCGTTGGCCGAAGGGCCGATTGCGCTGTGCGAGGTGCAAGGGTATGTCTACGACGCGAAGGTGCAGGCCTCTAAGCTCGCGGAAGCGCTGGGGTATGTCGATCGTGCCAGCCAGCTCAGACGGCAGGCGCGGTCACTCAAGGAGCGTTTCGAAGAAGCGTTCTGGTGCGACGAGTCGTCTACCTATGCCCTGGCTTTGGACGGCCAGAAACGGCCATGCGAAGTCAGAACATCCAATGCTGGCCACTGTCTCTATACGGGGATCGCGAGCGAGGAGCATGCCAGGCGCGTGGCGGAGACACTCATGTCCGATGAGCTGTTCAGCGGGTGGGGTGTGCGCACGCTTGCCGATTCCGAGCGCCGGTACAATCCCATGTCCTACCACAACGGATCCATCTGGCCGCATGACAATGCGATGATCGCTGTCGGTCTCGCGCGTTACGGCCTCAAGTCGGGCGTGGAAAAAATCATGACCGGAATGTTCGAGGTCAGCCTTGTCCTCGATTTTCACCGGTTACCGGAACTATTCTGCGGATTTGTGCGCCGGCCCGGCCAGGGCCTGACGCGATATCCCGTGGCTTGTAATCCGCAAGCCTGGGCCGCCGGTTCGGCGTTCATGGTTCTCCAGGCCTGCCTAGGTTTGTCGATCCTTGCATCGGAACAAAAGGTGATATTCAACCATCCCATCCTGCCGGAGTTTATCGACAAAATGCAGATCAAGAATTTGAAAGTGGGAAACGCATCGGTGGATTTGTTGCTTCGCCGTCACGACCTGGATGTCGGCATTACGGTTATTCGCCGCGTCGGCAAAGTCGAAGTCGTCTCGGTCAAATAGCAATGGCGACTTGTGGAAGGCTGTTCTGACAGCTCACGGAGCGTCGGCGAGTCGCCACACCATGGCCAGGACATAGCGCGCGGCGGCTGAGAGAATATCCGGATTGACCGTGTCTGCCGTATCCGTGGGCTGATGGAAATGCGGGTGGACTCCCCCGCTCACGACGGTGATCGTGGGAACTCCCGCTTCCTTGAACGGCACATGGTCTCCTCCGGGAAAAAAGCCGAATACATCGATACGGTCTGCAAGTCCTGCCTCTTGCCCTGCCTGCTGTGCGACAGTTTTTTCTGCTCCGGTCACGCCGATCGTCAATCGACCGTTTCCGACCGCTGCATGATCCACGTTGATCATGGCAATGGTCGAGCGTAGCGGCACCACCGGCTGGGTGATATAGAGCATCGATCCCAGCAACCCCTGTTCTTCTCCGCTGAACGAGACGAAGACAATCGACCGTTTCAGTCCCGCCGGCACGGCGCTGAGCACGCGGGCAATCTCCAGGAGCACGGCAGTACCGGAGGCATTGTCGTCGGCTCCGGTAAAGAGCAGCCCGCCTTGTTTCCCGAAATGATCGCGGTGGGCCCCGATCACAATGGCTTCATCCTGATGGGTCGCATCGTGGCCGGGCAGGATGGAGATGACGTTGTTCAGGGTGCCGTCCTGCTGAGCGCTGTGCCAGCGCATGGTGACGACCGCATCGGTGCCCACCGACCGGGCTGTCAGGCTCTCGTTGAGTGTCTGTTGGAGGGCGCGCAGGTGGTCGTCGTCACCCGATGGCTGCGCGCGGAGAAGGGCCGAGGCGCGGGCGGTGCTGATCCATGCGCCGGGGATCGTACGGGCAGGGGCCGTCAATCCGTAGAATGCACTCGGGCGACCCGTGACACCACGCCGAGCTTCATAGGCATTGAGGATCGGTCCGGTTGCGGTGAGATACCCGAGAGCCCCGCGGGCGTGAGCCGCAAGTACTTTATCCGCATGCGAGATCTGCTTGGGATACCGTTCCGGCTTGCCGCGGAGAAACAGCACTATCCTGTTCCGGACATCGAGCCCCGCATATTCATCGAATCCGCCGGCCGGGTCGGAGATTCCGTACCCGACAAAGGTCACTGGTGCCTGCAGATCGGCAGAAGGGGAATCCAGTACGGGAAGGTAGTCGGTGCCGATTCTGTCCGGCGGCGACCCGGGTGTGAGGGCGAACTGTAGGAAGGGATTATCTCCGATGGTTGTTGTGGTGACAGAAGTTGACTGCATTCGTGTGAGGCCGGGGAGTGTATCTGCCATGACGCCGCCGAGATCGTTGCTTGGCGGGCGTTGTCCATGCAAATCCAGGAATCGCTGCCGCATGAATTCGGCTGAAGACAGGTCGTCGGGAGTGCCGGTCCGGCGCCCGTTGAACTCCGGTCCGCTCAGGGTGCGAATGTCTGCCCACATGCGGTCGCTCGAAACCAGCTGCAAGGCGTGGGTGAGTGACGCGGGCGCTTCTCCCGCGGTATCGGCAAAACTCTGCGTGGCAGCCAGGCTGAGTAGGAAGCTGGCTATCAGACTCACGATAAGTTGCGAGGAATGCGATTCAATGAGAAAAGAGGGCTTGTCATGTGGCCGCGCAGTCAGTATGGCGTGACCGACTGACATCAGATGGAGGTGGCCGAAGCCTTTTGGGCCGACCAGCGTTGATACCAACGCCAGAGTGGTCGTTGGACAAATTGTGGAAGCGGATAGCCCAGGCCGCGGACATAGCCGTCATCTCGATCTAGAACCGCGAATGCCCACCGATATTTCTCTTGAAATGCAGCACAGCGCGTCCGGATTTCCTCATCGCTGAGTGGAATGTGCCGACGAATGGCCGCGCCGATCGCCTCGTCGGAGGTCATGTCACGAACCAGCGGTTCGATATGGGCAGGCGTGAGCCGGAGGTGCCGCATGAAGGACTGGTCTAGCGCAGACGGGTAGGCATAGGTTCCGAGCGTGCCGGTCTGAAATGCGCGCACCTTGTCGATCATGCGCGGCAGCCATACCAGGCCCGCCACAGTATCGCTCCATCGTCGTGGCGGTTGTTGTCGAAGGTCCATGTTCGAACCAGGAAACGGACTGATGAAGGGGGCTTGTGGATGGAGGCACTATAGCATAAAGAAAGGGCCCCGTTGCAGAGAGCAAAGGGCTCAAGGTACTATCGGTTCCCGGGCCTGCTCCGGATCATGGGTTGAAGATTCAATAGGGCACCGGATTGCGAGAACGGCTCGACAGGCAACGCAAGAGGTAGACGCTATGGCAGAGCAGGGGAAGGGTCTCTACGACCATCAGTATGCTCGGTTTCGTGAGAATCAGGACGGACATCAGGGCTATGAATTTCAGCACGGGCCGGTGGGGAGTATCCCTCCCCCCATGGTCACATTCATGGATAAAATAAAATGGTGGACCTCGCGTGGATGGCGACGGAAGAAAATTTTGGCTGAACGTGATCGATATCAGCAAGAGATTATTCAGATCAAGACAGCGCCTCGGAAATCGTGAGATCCGCCTAGGAGGAGTACTCCCGTGCAATATGGACAAGCGCCGGTCAGGCAGATACAAGCAGTTCATGGCGGTCAGCGGTCCTGTGCAACGCATCAGGTAAGGGTCCTGGGTTGTGTCGGCATCGCAGCGTTCGCGGGTATGTTGGCGGGCGGGATAGAAATGGCAGGGGCTGTGCCGAAGGAAACATCCACGGAAAAAGCCGAACATTTGCGGCAACAGGCCAATCCCCAACTGTTCAACGATTGGACGTTTGACAAAGATGAGGTCGGGTCTGTTCCCCATGGCTTTAAGGCTGTGGCGTCGGGAGCGCAGCCGGGTGGGGTGTGGAAAGTGGAGGCGCAAACAGCGGTGCCCTCTGCGCCGAATGTATTGCTGGGGACCTCGGGCTGTGCAGGATGCAATGAGATTCTCGTTGCGCAGGGGTTTCAGTATGAATACCCTGAGTTGGTCGTTCGTATTCAGCAGGGGGCCAGCAGTGCGACGGGTCAGGTCGGCGTGGTGTTCGGGATGAAAGATGCCCAGAATTATTATGCGACCGTCGTGGATGTTTCGCAGAAAGTCATTCAGGTCGTTCGTGTGATCGATGGCAAGGAGTCGGTCATCGGCCGGGCGGCGATCAAGGCGAAGCCGGTGGAATGGCATACCCTCCGGGTGCAGCGCAATACGATCATCAGTAAGGATTTCGTGGAGACGTTCTTCGACGGCAGCCTGGCATTATCCGTTGAAGATCAGGCGCTTGGAGTGGGGCAAGTTGGAATGTTAGTGCGAGGTGAGGCGTCCGCGCGCTTCGACAATTTTAATGCGGCCCCCTTGTACTCCAACCGGCCTTTATCGGCTCCGGCGGCCTATTAACGCGCCTGATGCAGGGGAGATCGACCCTGGTTGAATTTTTGCGGGATGATTTCGCGCTTGCCTTTCCTATTTCGGTAGGATACAGTGAAGGTGCTTCATTGCGAAGAGCCTTGGCGGTGAAGTAGAAAAAGAATTACAGGGCTCGATTCGATGTTGTTTTGGGTTCTTCCCGGGAATTTCGGAAGCCAGAGCTAAGATTGCCGCTGTGTTTGCATCTTCGCCCCATTCCTTCCTCGTCTCTTTCTCGAGTCCCAGACAACACCATTCTATTCTCAAAGGAGGAACCCAATGGGTTCGAAGATCTACGTTGGCGGCTTGCCATATTCAACCACCGAGCAACAGCTGAGTGACCTGTTCGCGGTGCACGGGGCGGTGACGTCTGCGCGCATCATCACGGACAAGTTCACGGGGCAATCACGGGGGTTTGGCTT